>Ga0255127_1000043_pt1 | contig 71034 bp, 71 predicted proteins | sample Law_Miss_RepB_8d_FD_188555 | JGI IMG/M metagenome (GOLD analysis project Ga0255127, IMG submission 188555) | Freshwater microbial communities from St. Lawrence River, New York, United States - Law_Miss_RepB_8d | ecosystem: Environmental > Aquatic > Freshwater > River | place: USA: New York...
GTGTCGGCCGAGATAACTTGCGTCACATCGCTGATTTGACCCACGTCCAGCTTGGCCGCCACGCGGGGGGCCACGTTCTTGCCTGCGGCCGTCGCGGGGAACAGGATGTGGCTGTAGTTGGCGGCAATAGCGAGGACTTGTGCGGCCACGTTTTCGGCCAGGCCATGGGCCAGGGCTTCGCTGTCGGCGTGGATCACTTTGGCCACGCCCGCTATTTTGGATGCGGCTTGCGCGGCAGCAGCAGCGTTGTGGCCCGCCACCAGCACATGCACATCACCGCCACAAGCGGCAGCGGCTGTGATGGTGTTGAGGGTAGCGCCTTTGATGGCGACGTTGTCGTGTTCTGCAATCACAAGGGATGTCATGTTTTTTCCTTGATGAATAGGGGTTGCTGTAGGAGCTTGCCTGCAAGCGATGGTCTGCGGACTTCGACCGGTCGATCGCCAGCAGGGCTGACTCCTACAAAAACAGCTTGTTTAAATGACCTTGGCCACGTTCTTGAGCTTGTCCACCAGCGTGGCGACGTCAGGCACCTTGATGCCGGCGCTGCGCTTGGCAGGTTCTGCCACTTTCAGGGTCTTGATGCGTGGGGCCACATCGACGCCCAGGTCTTCAGGCTTGAAGGTGTCGAGCTGCTTTTTCTTGGCCTTCATGATGTTGGGCAAGGTCACGTAGCGCGGCTCGTTCAGGCGCAGGTCGGTGGTGATGACCGCAGGCAGGCTGATGCTCAGCACTTCCAGGCCACCGTCGATCTCGCGGGTCACTTGGGCTTGGCCGTCCACGATCTCGACCTTGGAGGCGAAGGTGGCTTGGGGCAGGTCGGCCAGTGCGGCCAGCATTTGGCCAGTCTGGTTGCAGTCGTCGTCAATGGCTTGTTTGCCCAGAATGATCAGGCCGGGTTGCTCTTTGTCCACCAGGGCCTTGAGCAGCTTGGCCACGGCCAGGGGCTGCAGGTCCAGGTCCGCTGGCGTCTCGACCAGGATGCCGCGGTCGGCACCAATGGCCATGGCCGTGCGCAAGGTTTCCTGGCACTGGGCCACGCCGCAAGAGACGGCGATGACTTCGGTGGCCAGGCCTTTTTCTTTCAGACGCACAGCTTCTTCAACGGCGATCTCGTCAAAGGGGTTCATGCTCATCTTGACGTTGGCGATGTCCACACCGGAACCGTCGGACTTGACGCGCACTTTGACGTTGTAGTCCACCACCCGCTTGACGGGAACGAGAATTTTCATGAAAGGATCTCCATTTGATATCAGAACCAGTGCTTTTCGAACGCCATGAGCATTGACGTTACGTCAACGTCAATTGTGCACCATAACCGAATTTAAATCACACCCGACCCACCAAAAAAGCACGATCGTTCGAATTTTAAACGGTGTTTTTGGGCAAAGCGACATCCTACCCCCGGGAATTCACCGACCAATCGGTCGAAATTTACAGGTTAGGATTCTGCGCAATCTGGCGAGTATCCAGAGAAATTGATCTTTTTGTGACTTTGATGGAGACACGCATGCAAAAAACCATGACTTCGCTGGCTTTGGCCGCGCTCGCCAGCCTGGCCGGTGTGGCACAGGCTCAAACCGTGCTGACCGTATCCAGCTGGGTACCACCCACCCACGGTTTGACTGTGGCCCAAAAAGAATGGTGCGATGCGCTGACTGCCAAAACAGCCAACCGCGTGCGCTGCAACATCCTGCCCCGCGCCGCCACACCCGCCCCTGGCACTTTCGATGCGGTGAAAAACGGCTTGATCGACGTGTCGTTCACGGTGCACGGTTACACGCCCGGTCGTTTCGTCCTGACCCAAATGGCCGAATTCCCGTTTTTGGGTGACCGCGCAGAACCCCTGTCGGTGGCCTTCAACCGCATTGCCAGCAAGCACCCCGAATTCACGGCCGAACACCAAGGCGTGAAAGTGCTGGGCTACTTCACACACGGCCCCGGCATCGTCTTCAACACCAAAAGGCCAATCACCAAAGTGGATGACTTGGCTGGCCTGAAGTTCCGCGTGGGCGGTGGCATGGTCAACGAGATTTCCAAAACCCTGGACATGAACGTCACGCTCAAGCCCGCGCCTGATTCGTACGAGCTGCTGTCCAGCGGCGTGATGGACGGCACCTTGTTCCCGGCCGAATCGACCGACTCGTTCAAGATCGACAAGATCATCAAGCACGCCACCACCTTCCCGGGCGGCCTGTACAACACCAGCTTCGTGTTCATGATGAACCCGGCCAAATACAACAGCCTGTCGGCAGAAGACAAAAAAGCCGTGGACGAGTTGTCAGGCGATGCCGTGGCCAGTCGGTTTGGCAAGTCATGGGACCGCGTGGATGACCTGGCCCTGGCCAACATGCAGAAAAACGGCGTGAAGGTCATCAAGGCCGACAACGCCTTTGTCAGCGGCGTGACCGTGCGCGTGAGCAAACTCGAACGTGATTGGGCGCAAGCGGCCAAGGCCAAAGGCCTCAAGGATCCGGCAGGCACTTTGGCCGACTTCCGTGCTGAAATCGCCAAGCTGCAAAAGCAAAAATAAACCACGGCCCCGGTTTGACCGCCGGGGCCATGGGACGGCACAGCGGTGCCTGCCACCATGGCGGGCACCGTTTTTTTTAGAGGTGGAATTTGAAAAAGTCTCTTGAACTGTTGTGCGGCACCCTGGCGGGGCTGGCCTTGCTGGCCATCATGGTGCTGACCTTTCTGGATGTTTCTGGCCGCAAGCTGATGTCGCAATCGATCACGGGCTCCCTGGAGTTGACCGAATTGCTGATGGTGGTGGTCATTTTTGGTGCCCTGCCCCTGGTCTCGCTCAAAAGCGAGCATGTGGTGTTTGACTCCCTGGACGGCTTGTTGCCAGCTTTTGTGCAGCGCATTCAACGTGCCTTGATCCACCTCGTTTGCGCAGCCTTGCTGTTTGGCCTGGCTTACCTGATGTGGAAAACGGGCACCGAATTTGCCGCCACCGGTGAGACGACGGCGCAACTGAAAATCACCAAAGCCCCGTTCATTCTGGGCATGGGCGTGCTGTGCGGATTGACCGGCCTGGTGCACCTGGCCAAGGCTTTTGGGTCCAGCGAAGAAGAATCTGCCGAAGGAGGCACCCTGTGACCGAAGCGCTGCTTGGATTTCTGGCCATCTTCGTGCTGGCCCTGATGCGCATGCCTCTGGCCTTTTCCATGGGCCTGGTCGGCATCGTGGGCATTGGCCTGACACGCGGCTGGCTGCCCGCTCTGGCCAGCACCGCACAGGTGGTGCACGAGACAGGTTTTGCCTACACCTTGTCGGTGATCCCCTTGTTCATCCTGATGGGCAATTTTGTCGCCCGTGCCGGTCTGGCGCATGAGCTGTTTCATGCGGCCTACACCTTCATCGGGCACCGCAAAGGCGGCCTGGCCCATGCCACCATCGCGGCCTGTGCGGGCTTCGGTGCGATTTGCGGCTCCTCGATTGCCACGGCGGCCACCATGAGCAAAGTGGCCTACCCGTCCATGAAAAAGCTGGGCTACAGCGACGCCATGTCAACGGGCGTGATCGCCGCAGGCGGCACCTTGGGCATCATGATTCCGCCATCCACCATTTTGGTGATCTACGGCATCATCACCGAGACCCACATCGGCAAACTGTTTGCCGCCGGTGTCTTGCCGGGCGTTTTGACCGCCATCCTGATGATGGGGGCCGTGGTGCTGATGACCTGGCACGACCCCGAGCACGCGCCTGCAGGCGAGAAATTCAGCTGGAGCGAGCGCTTCGCGGCCGTGCGCGGCATCTGGGGTGTGCTGCTGCTGGTGGTCTTGGTGCTGGGCGGCATTTACGGCGGCTTTTTCACCGCCACGGAGGGCGCAGGCATGGGGGCCATGGGCGCATTCCTGTTTGCGCTGGCACGCAAGGCATTGAGCTGGAAGGTGCTGCTTCAGGTGCTGGTCGAATCGGCCCGCACCACGGCCATGCTGTTCACCTTGCTGATTGCCGCCACGATTTTTGCCAACTTCGTGAACTACACCAGCCTGCCCTTCGAGCTGAAAGACTGGATCACCGGCCTGGGTTTGTCGCCCATCATGATCGTGGCGGCCATGATGCTGATTTACGTGGTGCTGGGCACCGTGATGGAAGAGCTGACCATGGTCTTGCTGACCATCCCGCTGTTCTTCCCCATCGTGGTGCAACTGGGTTTTGACCCCGTGTGGTTTGGTGTGCTGATCGTCATGGTGATCCAGATCGGCCTGATTTCACCGCCTGTGGGCATGAACCTGTTTGTGCTCAACACCTTGTTGCCTCAGGTGGGACTGGGCACCATTTTCCGTGGCGTCTGGCCGATGGTGCTGGTGCTGGTCATCACCTTGGCCATCTTGCTGGCCTTTCCGGCCATCAGTCTGTGGCTGCCTTCGATGATGGACTGACCATGTGCATCACCCGCTGCGGGTATGGGATCTCGATCTTGTGCTCGCGCAGCGCGGCCAAGATCAGCATGTTGATGGTTGAGCGCAGCGCCAATTGCCCATTCTCCGGATCGCCGATCCAGTAACTCACGGTGAACTCCAGACCGTCAGCGCCGAACTGGCTCAGAAAGGCATTTGGGGCGGGGTCTTTGAGCACCCGCTCCTGGCTCGCGCAGGCTTCAATCAAGAGCCGCCGCACCAAGTCCACATCGCTGTCATAGGCCACCGATACGATGGTGGTCTGCGACAGCTTGGGGTCCATCAAGGTGAAGTTCTCCACCCGGCTAATGATCAGAAACTCATTGGGCACGATGGATTCGCGGCCATTGAAAGCGCGGATCACGGTGTAACGCGCCTTGATGTCGACGATGCGCCCCTCAAAACCGTCCACCAGCACCATGTCCCCGATGCGCATGCTGCGCTCGGCCAGGATGACAAAACCGCTGACGTAATTGGAAGCCAGCTTTTGCAGGCCAAAGCCGATGCCCACGCCCACCGCGCCGCCCAGCACCGACAAAGCCGTCAGGTCAATGCCCACCGCAGACAGCGCCATCAACAAACCCACGAACATGAGCAAAGCCCGCACCGTGTTGCTGATGACCTTGCGCAGCGACAGATCACTGCCCGTGGCCGATTTGAGCAAACGCGCCTCGATGGCCGCTGACACCCACAGCGCCACAATCAGCACCGCCCCGGCCGTGAGCGCCCCCTCGATCAAGGTGCGCACCGACAACACGCTGCCACCGATTTTCCAGCTGATCTGGTCCAGTTCATGGAGCACCAGCGGCAAAATACCCGTGACCCACAGCACCACCGCGCCCCAGGCCAGCCATGAAATCGTGCGCTCCAGCACCCGAACAAAAGGCGCATTGGAAAACGCCACCTGCAGCACCTTCACGCCCAAGCGGATCACCACCAACGAAATGCACACGGGCAACAAGACAGCAAACATCGGCGCAGGCTGCTGCTGGGTCAACACAATGCGTGCCACAAAAGTCAGGCCGAGCAGCAGCACTGGAAAAAGCACCCCGTCGATCAGTTTGTGACCCAGCAAAATGGCCAGTTCCTGACCGTTGAAAATCCGACGCACACCCCAGACCATCAGCCAGGCCAGCACCAGGCAAGCGGCAAAAGCGCCCAAAGCCATCAGGGACTCGGGCCGCGCCAAGGCGACCACCAGACTCATCGGATCGAGCACCGCCATGTTGCTCACGCCCGCCATGAAGGAGTCCTTTTCTCGATGAAGGCCAACACGCCCTCTTGTGCCACATCGTTCATCATGTTGCAGGCCATGGTTTGGCCGGCCAGCTGGTAAGCGGCTTCAATGCCCATTTCGCGCTGCTGGTAAAACAAGGCCTTGCCCAAACGCACCGCTTCACGCGGCTTGGCCAAGATGGCCTCCACCAACGTATCCACCTGAGCGTCCAGCTCGGCCGCTGCACACACGCGGTTCACCAAGCCCCGGCTTTGCGCCTCGGCCGCCGAAATGAAGCCTCCCGTGAGCAGTATTTCCATGGCCTGCTTGGCGTGCATGTTGCGCACCAGCGGCACGCTGGGCGTGGCACAAAACAGGCCCACGTCGATGCCATTGACGCCGAAGGTGGCACTGTCCACCGACACCGCCAAATCGCACTGCGCCACCAGCTGGCAACCCGCTGCGGTGGCCAAGCCTTGCACGCGGGCGATGACGGGCACAGGCAGCTTCTGAATGGTCAGCATCATACGCGTGCATTGGGCAAACAGCTTTTGGTAATAGGCCAATTCGGGTTGTGCCCGCATTTCTTTCAGGTTGTGCCCAGCACAAAAGGCTTTGCCTGCAGCCCCCAGCACCACCACACGGGCCTGTTCGTCCTGCGCGATGGCATCCAGGGCTTTTTGCAAAGCCGTCAGCATCGCCTCGCTCAAGGTGTTGAAGCTGCCAGGGTTGTTCAGCGTCAGCCTGTGCACACCACGCGCATCGCGCTCGTGCAGCAGCAAATCGTGAACATTGGGAGTGTTTGAATCGGTCATGGCTTCGATTGTGCCAAACCCTCACCTCCAGCCCTTGTCAAACGTCGGCCAAGACGCGCAAGTGCGCTTCCACACTGCGCCCCAGCGCACTCAGGTTATAGCCACCTTCCAGACAGCTCACGATGCGGCCTTTGGCATGGCGCTGCGCCACCTCCTTGATGCGGTGGGTGATCCAGGCGTAGTCTTGCTCCACCAAGCCCATCTGGCCCATGTCGTCTTCGCGGTGGGCATCAAAGCCCGCGCTGATGAAGATCAGCTGGGGCTTGTGCGCCTCCAGGCGCGGCAGCCACATCATGTCGATCAATTCGCGGATGTCCATGCCCTTGGTGTAGGCGGGCACAGGCAGGTTGACCAGATTGGCCGCATTCGATGTCGAGCCGCCTTCCGGGTAAAACGGGTGCTGGAAAAAGCTCACCATCAAGATGCGCTCATCGCCCGCCACGATGTCCTCGGTGCCGTTGCCGTGGTGCACATCGAAGTCCACGATCGCCACACGTTTCAGGCCATGGCGCTCCAGCGCGTACTTGGCGGCAATGGCCACGTTGTTGAAAAAACAAAAACCCATGGCCTTGTCGCGGCAAGCATGGTGCCCCGGGGGACGCACGGCGCAAAAAGCGTTCTCCAGCTCGCCGGCCAGCACCGCATCGGTGGCGTCGATGGCTGCGCCTGCCGACAACAAAGCCGCGTCCCAGGTGTGGGCGTTGATCAGGGTGTCCGGGTCCAAGGCGGTGTGCGAGGGTCCGCCTGCGGCCATGTCTTCGCGCAGCACATCGCCCAACCCGCGCAAGGCGGCGACATGCATGCGGCCATGGGCCAGTTCAATGTCAGCCAGGGCCGCTGGGGTGGGCTGCCTGCGTTGCAAGGCCATGTCCAGCCCGGTGATCAGCAAACGGTCTTCAATGGCGCCGAGGCGCTCCGGGCACTCGGGGTGCCCTGCGCCCATTTCGTGTTTCCAGCAGGTGGGGTGTGTGAAATAGCCTGTCGCGCCCATACGGCTTGTCTTCCTGAAATGCAAGCGCCTTTTCGGCAACTTTGTTTTTGACGATTGGCCATCATTTTGACAGTTTCAGCTGATCACGGGCCGCATGGCCCGGCGTTTAAACTCTTGCGCAATGAACGACCGCAAAACCCGCCGCCAGCCCATCGACTGCCTGTCTGCAACGCATTTGCGCGGCATGGGTATTGCCTTGTTGCTGTGGGCCTTGACCGCTGTCACAGCTGCTGGCGCACAGCCTTCGAAAGCCCCCACCGCGCGGCACAAAGCCGACACCGCCAAGTCCCCCAAAACCAGCCCACACCAGCGTCACCAAGCTCGGCGTGAGAAAGCCCCCACTTCGCGGCATCTTCACAAGACCAACGCAGCAGGCATACCGCTGGACAGCTCAGAGCACACCCGCGCATGGACCGAGGATGTGGCCATGCGCCTGCAGCTCGATCCCATCTGGGTGAAAAACACCCTGGCCCAGGCGCAGCGCTTGCCCTCGGTTGAGAAGCTGGTCCTGCCGCCCAGCAGCCCGGTGGCCAAGAACTGGGCGGCCTACCGCGCCCGTTTCATCGAGCCCGTGCGCATCCAGGCCGGCACCCGCTTCTGGCAAGCGCACCGCAGCGCCCTGGAGCGGGCCGAGCGGGAATACGGTGTGCCCGCTGCCTTGATCGTCGGCATCATCGGTGTGGAAACCTTGTACGGGCAGAACACCGGCAACTTTCGCATCCTGGATGCCCTGGCCACACTGGCCTTCCATTTTCCGGATGCACATCCTCGCGCGGCGGAACGCCAGGCTTTTTTCCGCAGCGAGCTCGAACAGTTTTTGTTGCTGACCTCGCGCAGCGGTGCAGACCCGCTGGCCATTCGAGGCAGTTACGCGGGGGCCATGGGCCTGCCCCAATTCATGCCCTCGAGCTGGGCGCGTCACGCCGTGGATTTTGACGGTGACGGGCGCGTCGACCTGTTCAACAGCCCGGCCGATGCCATCGGCTCGGTGGCCAATTACTTCAAGGCTTTTCAGTGGCGCACCGGCATGCCCACCCACTACGCCGTCAGCCTCACCCCAGGCCTGAGCGACATGGACAGCCTGTTGGCCCCGGATATCCTGCCCACCTTCAGCGTGAGCAGCTTCATGGCCAAAGGCGCAACCCTGGAAGGCGCCGCCCTCCAGCACAACGGCCCCCTGGCCCTGATCGAGCTGCGCAATGGCACAGCGGCCCCCAGCTATGTGGCGGGCACTGAAAACTTCTACGCCATCACGCGCTACAACTGGAGCAGCTACTACGCCATGGCGGTGATCGAGTTGGCTGAGGCGGTGGCGCGTGAGGTCAAATCCAAACCCTGATCCATCGGCCTGTTGACGTCTGGCCGCATCGTTGGTCAGCACGCCCTGCATGCCCACAAAAACAATCCGACACCATGAACCCCCTGAACCCCAAAAAACTGCTGCTGAGCAAATGGACGGCTGTCACGCCCGTGGCCAAGCAAAAGCATTTTTTGGTCAGCCGGGTGATCCAACCTGTGCTGGAAACCGATCCTGTGGAATGGGTGGAAATCGAAGCGGTGTTCTCCAAGGCCACCCGGGTCATCGCTTGGCGTGAGCTGCAAAACGATGCCGTCTGGCGACAGGGCTGGGTTTGATCACGCAGCGCTGCACTTATGGCTTGTGCATCAAAAAAGAAATTGTCCCCTGCAACTGCAACTTTACGCAGACACCACCTTCACACCCGCTTTGAGTCCGCTGGAGCCTTGAATGCCATTGATGTCTATGGCCACATGCCAGTGTCCAGCTGTCGGTACGGTCAGTCGGATGGGGGACTGGCGCGCCAGGCCACCCGTGTAAATGTGTTTCATGCCATTTTTGTAGTTATTGAAGTTCAAGGTGCCCATCAGCCGCACGTTGGCGACCGATGAGAGGGTCACCTCCACCACATCGCCGGCTTGTCGTGAACCCACATCTGTGTAAAAAAATTTCATGGCATCTCCTCAAGGAAAAATGAAGCGTTCATGGGCTTCATTCGGGTCAAGCTTGTCTGGCAGCGGGTGGGGACTTGACTGACCCAGCACATCGGTGCCGACCCGATGTCTTGGCCAATGGTTCAACCGCCCCGCAAGGTGGCGCAAAGAGGCCAGGCCTCAGACTTTTTCAGAGTCTTGATGGGTTTCAGGGGTATTTTCATCACCCAACTCATCCCGCAAGAATTGCAGTGCCACAAAGGGTGGATTGAGTTTCAACGCGTCATAAGAGAGCTGGTCTGCCAGAAGCTGCATGCTGTCAACGGCTTGGTGCGCGTTGATTTTGGTCTGCTGGTACTGACTCCCTAACTCAAAAGCCTGGTCGGCATATTCTTGGGGAAGGTAGACCCAAATGAATTTATCCCCACGCTTGATTTTGATGAATTCCTCTGCCTCGGGGAGTTCTGGCTTGTCTTCACCTTTGACGATGGCCTTGGTCACGCCATCCAGTTAAGTGGCTGTTTGCTCAGCCCCCGCGATGAAGGAACTGTCCAGGTGCGCCTGGCAGAGCAGGCTCAATCCCAGTTTGATTTTCCGGATTTCGTGAGACTCCGAAGTGGCCGAGACGATTTTCTGAAACAAGGCTTTGGCTTGCTCCTTTTCATCCGATGCCGATGGCTGTTTCTTGAAAAATGTCAACATTTGCAGGCCTTGTGTGGTTCGTGTGGGCTCCATCGTAGGGATCCGACTCACGAAAACCACACAGAATCCCGCAAATGCTCACGATTGCTCTTGATTTTCAGTTTTTCAAAAGATTTTTGGCATTTTTCAATTTCATGTCGCGCGCTGTATCGGCCCAAGGGCGGGGTCAGGTGCGGTGCGCCGCCATCGCCTTGCCCACCTCCAAAGTACCTTGCTCGGAGCCTGCCCATGGCACCGTTTCGCCCTGACGGTCGGCGACCTGTGCCATGGCAGCGGCCAGGCGTTCCGGGACACCAGGACCCGTACCGAGATGCACCCCCTGCGTCAGGGTGATGTGGGCCACTTCAAAGCTGCCCGCTCCTGCGCAGATGATGGTGCGGTTGGGCGCCTCCTCGCTGGCCATGACCAGCATGGCGGGTACCACAGCACTGGGCTCCAGCGCCTTGAGCACGGCTTCGGGCATCAGGCCTTCGGTCATGCGGGTGGCCGCCGTAGGCGCCAGGCAATTCACTCGGATGTTGTGCTTTTCGCCCTCGATGGACAGGGTTTGCATCAGGCCCGCCAGCGCCATCTTGGCTGCGCCGTAGTTGGCCTGTCCAAAGTTGCCGTACAAACCGCTGGACGAAGTGGTCATCACCACGCGACCGTAATTTTGCGCCTGCATGATCGGCCAGACGGCCTTGGTGCAATGCACCGCACCCATCACATGCACATCCATCACCAGTTTGAAATCGGCCAGCTCCATCTTGGCGAAGCTTTTGTCGCGCAGGATGCCCGCATTGTTCACCAGAATGTCCACGCGGCCCCAAGCATCCATCGCTTGCTGCACCATGGCCTTGACGGCGTCGAAATCGGTGACAGAAGCGCCATTGACCATGGCTTCGCCGCCAGCGGCGCGGATTTCGTCGACCACGGCTTGCGCCGCCGACACCGAGCCGCCCACGCCATGCACGTCGCCCCCCAGGTCGTTGACCAGCACCTTGGCACCGCGTGCGGCCAGCGCCAGCGCATGCTGCTTGCCCAGGCCACCCCCTGCCCCCGTGACGATCGCGACGCGACCCTTGAAATCGATGCTCATGTGTTTTCCTTGTGACATTGAAAGACCGGGCCGCATGGACAGGCGACACGCCTGCCCGGGCTCATCTGCTAATCTGGCAACCCAAAACCACGCAGCCCGCTGCGCACAGACTTTAAACCAGCCCCTTGGCGCGGGCTGTTACCCGATTGACATCCTCATGGAATTGAACACAGAAATCCTGACCGCCCCGCCCCTGGACGCCGCCACCGTGGTGATGCTGCGCGATGGCGAAGACGGCCTGCAAGTGCTGCTCATGCGCAGGCACCAGGCCTCCAACGTGCTGGGGGGCGTTTATGTCTTTCCCGGTGGCAAACTGGATGCGGCCGATCAAGATCCGCAGTGGCTGACGCGGTTGAGCCAGGACAGCGCCACTTTGCACCAGCGGCTGAACGAGCCAGATCTTTCAGGCGAACGGGCAGCAGGGCTGTTTGTAGCGGCCATGCGCGAAGCGTTCGAGGAATGCAAGGTTTTGCTGGGCCGCCAAAGCGCCAATGCGCTGGAAACACAAGCACTGCACAAGGCGCTGAGCCAGGGCCAAAGCTGGCACAACGTGTTTCAGTCAAGTCGCTTGCAACTGCACACCGAACTGCTGGTGCCCTGGACGCGCTGGATCACGCCCCGCCAGGCTTCGGTGACCAACAAGCGTTTTGACACCCGTTTTTTTGTGACCCGGCTGCCGGACGATCAGGTGGCCGAGCACGACAACCACGAAACCACGGAGACCCTCTGGATCAGCCCGCGCGAAGCCTTGCTCCGTTACTGGGACCGGGACATCGAGCTGGCCCCCCCCCAAATCATGAGCCTGGTGCACTTGAACCGCCATGCCAACGCGCAAAGCGTGCTGGACGAAGCGATGAGCCGCAAACCCCCGGTGGTACAGCCCGAACCCTATGACAACGAAGGCGTTCGCACCATCTGCTACCCGGGTGATCCCCGTCATCCCGTTCGGCAGCCGGCCTTCCCTGGCCCCAGCCGATTGCGGTTTATCGACAAACGTTTTGAACCGGAACTGGGCCTGAGCGCTTTGCTTGACTAGAATAGGGAAGTTCCACGTTTCAATTCGTAACGTGATTTTTGTATTTACTTGTAACCTCGTCGAATGAGCAACTCAGACCAACCCATTTACTTGTCTGTGGACCGGGCCATGGAGTTCATTGGCGATGCCAATGGCGTCTTGTCGCTGCTCAAGACCTTGCACCAAACCCTGAGCGACGACTTGCCTCGCCTGCAGGAGTTTCTGGACAAGGACGATGTTTATGGCGCCAACCGGGTGCTGCACCAACTCAAAGGCTTCACGCCGGTGTTTTGTGTCGACAGCCTGGTCGAGCATGTGGTCACGGTCGAGGCCATGAGCAAACATGCCGAAGCCGCCGAACTGCGCCAGGCTTACAGCCTGCTGGCCCCGCAGCTGGAAACCTTGCGCTGCGAGGTGGCCGAACACCTTCGGCTTCACCCCACCGACTGATCATCCCTGGCCCCTGCGGTCAAGGCGTCCGCTCAAGCTGCGCCTTGCTGCTGCAGCCACCGGTCAATCTGGCCCGCGTCATGCACCAGCCGCAATGCGTCAAAGGCTTGCTGCGCTTCGGGGTAAACCGGGCGCATGTAATTGAGCCACTGCTTCAAACGCCCCGCGCGGTGCCGAGAAGCCACACGGGCGCTGACACCCGACCAAAACACCCCCATCAAGCCCACCAGGCGTGACCAGGCCACACCCTGCCCCGGCGAGAGCACCGCGCCTGTTGCCCCATGCTGCGCAATCGCCAGCGCCAGCCCGGGGTCGGCCACCATGCCGCGCCCGATCATGATGCGGTTGCAACCGGTCACTTCGCGGCAGCGCAACGCGTCGGCCACCGTCCAGATCTCACCATTGGCCACCATGGGCATGCGCACATGCTGGCGCAAATCGGCAATGCGGTCCCAGTAAGCTGGCGGACGGTACCCATGCGCCTTGGTGCGGGCGTGCACCACCAGGTCACTGGCCCCGGCCGCCTCGATGGCCTGGGCGCAGTCCTCGGCACGCCGGTCGTCGTTGAAGCCCAGCCGCATCTTGGCCGACACGGGAATGTGCGCAGGCACCGCCCGGCGCACCGCCGCCACAATCTGGCCCACCAACTCGGGCTCGTCCAGCAGCACCGCCCCGCCCCGGTGCTGGTTGACGGTTTTGGCGGGGCAGCCAAAGTTCAGGTCAATGCCTGCGGGCTCCAGCTCGGCCAGTGCGGCTGCGTTGTCAGCCAGGCACGCCGGGTCGGAGCCCAGCAACTGCACCTTGACCGGCACCCCAGCACGAGTGCGGCTGTGGTTAAGCAACTCCGGTGCCACCCGAATGAAGGCGCGACGGGGCAGCACCGTGTTGGTGACCCGAATGAACTCGGACACGCACACATCCACGCCCCCCACCCGCGTCAGCACATCGCGCAGGGTGTGGTCGAGCAAACCCTCCATCGGGGCCAGCAGAATCTGCAGGGGCTCGGTGCTCACCCTTGGGGCCGTTCAATCATGCGTTCGGGAAAGCCGGTGCTCAGCCCAGCTTGCGCTTGAGGCGCACTTCTTCGACCTTCACGCCGCCCAGCGGCACGGTGCGGGCAGTGTTCATCTCGCGCTTGAAGCCCGCCAGGTCATGAAAGCGCAAGGTGCGCTCGTGCAGCAGCGGCAACCAGACCGTCACATCGGTGCAGTCTTCGTCTTGCAGGCCTTCACGGGCCGCATCCCACAAGGCCAGGCCAATGCCTTGGCCAATGCGGTCGGGCGCGGCGTAGATGGCCCAGATCTCGCCCGTGGTGTTTTTGCTCTTGGGGTCGCGCGAGCGGTCAAAGCCCACAAAACCCACGATCTCCCCGCCATCCACGGCCACCATGACTTGCGGCTCGCCGTACTCGATCGCCTCTTTCCAGAACGACACGCGTTTGGGCATGGGCGTGGCGTCCCAATGGGCATCGGGCACCTGGCCTGCGTAGGCGGCGCGGCAGGCGCTCACATGCAAAGCAGCCACGGCGGGGGCGTCTTGAAGGGTAGCAAATCGGACTTGGATATCGGACATGGCTTGGTCAGAAAAAGAAAAAACAACGCACTGGAGCCACGGGGCTTTCGGCGCAAAACCCGACATTGTCGCCGCTTCGGTTATCTTCAGTACATGAGGACGTATTTGAACCGCCAAAATTTCATCCCCCCCCAGGCCGCAGCCGATTTGCAAAGCCCCAGCCACACCCGTTTACAAACCGCCAAAGCCTGGTTTTTCAAAGGCTTGTGGTGCGCCACTGGACTCATCGCGCTCGGCCTGGCGAGCGCCCAAACCCCTGCCCGTTTTGCCGACGACATGGCCGAACGCACCCGCGCCTGCACCGCCTGCCACGGCGAGCAAGGCCGCGCGGGCCCGGATGGTTATTACCCCCGCCTGGCGGGCAAACCGGCCGGTTACCTGCACAACCAGCTTCGCAATTTTGCCCAAGGCCGCCGCCATTACGACCTGATGGCCCGCATGGTTGACCCGCTGACCGATGCCTACCTGGGCGAGATGGCGCAATATTTTTCGGAACTGAAATTGCCCTACCCCGCCCCCACGGCCAACAACACCATCACGCCCGAGCGCCTGGCCAAAGGCCAACAACTGGTGACGCAAGGTGACGCCACACGCGGCCTGCCCGCTTGCACCCAATGCCACGGCGTGCGCCTGACCGGGGTGCAACCCAACGTGCCAGGGCTCTTGGGCTTGCCGCTGGACTACCTGAACGCACAGCTGGGCGCCTGGCAAACCAAACAGCGCCGTGCCCACGCCCCCGACTGCATGGCCGAAATCGTCCAACGCATGCCCTCTGAGGACCTGATCGCCGTCTCCAGCTGGCTGGCCCGCCAGCCGCTGCCTGCAGACACGCGCCCGGCCGAACGCCCACCTGCCGGACCCGCCTTGCCTGAAGCCCTGCGCTGCGGCAGTGCGCCCGAACTCTCGGCCACACGCTCAGCCCCAGCCCAGTCAGGGGGCCGACCATGACCAACGCTTGGCGCAAGATGCACCCGGTCAAACGCCTGGGCTGGGTCACGCTGACCAGCCTGCTGGTGCTGGCTCTGGGCGTGGTGTGGGACAACTGGGGCGACCTGCTGGGGCCACAACCCGAAAACACAGCCCTCACAGCCCCAGCCACCGAAGCCCAAATCGAACAAGGCCGCTATCTGGCCCTGGCGGGCAACTGCATGGCCTGCCACACGACCCGGGGCGGCACACCTTTTGCGGGTGGACGCCGCATCGACACCCCCTTTGGCGGCGTGTACAGCAGCAACCTCACGCCCGACCCCGAGACGGGCCTGGGCCGATGGACGTCACTAGACTTCTGGCAAGCCATGCACCGGGGTCGCTCCAAAGATGGGCGCTTGCTGGCCCCGGCTTTCCCCTACAACTACACCAGCGTCATCACGCGCCAGGACAGCGATGCGATCTTTGCCTGGCTGCGCACCCTGCCCCCGGTGGTGCAGGCCCAGCCAGCGCACAACCTGGTTTGGCCGGTGGGCACGCAGCCCGCGCTGGCCGTGTGGCGCAGCCTGTTTTTTGAGCCCAGCCCCTTCCAGGTCAACAAAGCACAAACCGCCGAATGGAACCGGGGCGCTTACCTGGTGCAAGGCCTGGGCCACTGCGCCGCCTGCCACAGCCCGCGCAACGCCCTGGGCGCCAGCGGCGCGGTGTCCGACTTATCGGGAGGCCTCATGCCCGTGGTGAACTGGTACGCGCCGGACCTGACGCGAGACACCGAAACTGGCCTGGCCAGCACGCCCCTGCCCGAGATCGTTCGGCTGCTGCGCACAGGCGCGTCCAACACCGCCCAAACCAGCGGCCCCATGGGCGAAGTGGTGCAGCACAGCCTGCAGCACCTGAACGAGACCGACCTGCAGGCCATGGCCGTGTACCTGCAGTCCCGTGCCCAAAGCTCGGCTCAGCCCACTGCAAAGACCCAAGCCGCCCGCATCAGCCTGCAAGTGGCCACCCAGGGTGCCAAGGTCTACGAAAACCAATGCCTGCAATGCCACGGCGAGCAAGGCGAGGGCGTCAAAACCGCGTCGGGCGAGGTGGCCTACCCCGCCCTGGCGGGCAACCGTGCCGTGCTGCTGAACGACCCCACCAACCTGGTGCAGCTGGTGCTGTACGGTGGCTACGGCCCCGCCACCCAAGGCCACCCCCGCCCCTTTGGCATGCCGCCTGCGGTGCTGGAGCTCGACGACCGCGACATCGCGGCTGTGCTGACCCATCTGCGCACCCGCTGGGGCAACCAGGCCAGCGAAGTCACGCCCCTGCAGGTCAACCGGATCCGGGCAGCGCAAGGCGGTTGAGCTTTTTAAGCCATGGGCAAAAGGTGGCCTGTCATCTGCGGCACCCATTGGGCGGGTTCATGCCGCTAGCATGTCGGCCATGCCACAACACCTCTACATCCTCACGGGCGCTTCACGCGGCATGGGCTTGGCCATGGCCGAGCAACTGCTGCAGCGCGGCAACGCACTGCTGTGCATCTCTCGCCACGCCAACCCCGATCTGGCTGCAGCCGCCCCAAAGGCGGATGTGCCGCTCACGCAATGGACCCACGACCTGGCCGATGGCCAAGGCGCCAGCGAGCGCCTGCGCGAATGGCTGCAAAGCCAGAACCCGGCGGATTTCGCCAGTGCCAGCCTGATCAACAACGCGGGCGTCATCCCGCCCATCGCGCCGCTGCGACAGTCCCAGCCCGCGGACCTGGCCCTGGCCCTGCGCGTGGGGCTGGAAGCCCCCATGGCGCTGAGTGCAGCATTTTTAAGGGCGACGCAGGATTGGCCCGTGCCCCGCAAAGTGCTCAACATTTCATCGGGCCTGGGCCGCTACCCCATGGCCTCGCAAGCGGGCTACTGCGCCGCCAAAGCGGGCATGGACCATTTCACCCGCTGCCTGGCGCTGGACGAAGCCTTGCACCCCAACGGGGCCAAAGTCTGCTCGCTCGCCCCCGGCGTGATCGACACCGACATGCAGGTGCAGCTGCGCGGTGCGGCGGGCGAGGCTTTTCCGGACCAGTCGAAGTTTTTGCAGCTCAAGGCCCAAGGCCAGCTCAGCTCGCCCGCCCAGGCCGCCGAGCAGGTGCTGCGCTTTCTGGCCCGGCCCGACTTCGGGGGCGAACCCGTGGCCGACGTGCGGGGCTGAAAAGCCTGAGCGAATCCCAACACCCCCTTGTCAGGCCGCTGTAGCCATTGCGCCGGACACTGGTCGGCGTTGTAACCTATTCCCATTTGTCAATTTTTTAAATCTGGAGACCTCTCATGAGCCGTGAAGTTGTTGTGGTCAGCGGTGTGCGCACCGCCATTGGTACCTATGGCGGCAGCCTCAAAGACATCCCCCCCACCGAGCTGGCCGCGCAAGTCGTGCGCGAAGCACTGTCCCGCGCGGGCACCGAGGGCAAAGACGTGGGCCATGTGGTGTTCGGCCATGTGGTCAACACCGAGCCCAAAGACATGTATTTGTCGCGCGTGGCGGCCATCAACGGCGGCTGCGCCGAAGGTACCCCCGCCTTCAACGTCAACCGCCTGTGTGGCTCGGGCCTGCAGGCCATCGTCAGCGCCAGCCAGTCCATCCTGCTGGGCGACTGCGACATCGCCATTGGCGGCGGCGCGGAAAACATGAGCCGCGCTCCCTACGCCAGCCTGAGCTCACGCTGGGGCGTGCGCATGGGCGACACCAAGATGGTCGACATGATGGTCGGCGCCCTGCACGACCCCTTCCACAACATCCACATGGGCGTGACCGCTGAAAACGTGGCCGCCAAATACGGCATCACCCGCGAAATGCAGGACGCCCTGGCGCTGGAAAGCCACAACCGCGCCGAACGCGCCACGGCCGCCGGCTACTTCAAGGACCAGATCGTGCCCGTCATGCTGAAAAGCAAAAAAGGCGACGTGGCCTGGGCCACCGACGAACACTTCCGCCCCGGCTGCAAGCTCGAAGACATGGCCAAGCTCAAGCCCGTGTTCGTGAAAGAAAACGGCACCGTGACCGCGGGCAACGCCTCGGGCATCAACGACGCCGCTGCCGCTGTGGTGCTGATGGAAGCCGGTGCCGCCAAGGCTCGGGGTGCCAAGCCCCTGGCCCGCTTGGTGGGCTACGCCCACACGGGCTTGGACCCCAAGATCATGGGCGTGGGCCCCATCAGCGCCACGCAAGCCGTGCTCAAGAAAACCGGCCTGAGCGTGAACGACCTGGACGTGATCGAGGCCAACGAAGCCTTTGCTGCCCAAGCCTGCGCCGTGACCCGCGAGCTGGGTCTGGACCCCGCCAAGGTCAACCCCAACGGCTCGGGCATTTCGCTGGGCCACCCCATTGGTGCCACGGGCGCGCTGATCACCGTGAAAGCCCTGTACGAGCTGCAGCGCATCCAAGGCCGCTACGCGCTGGTCACCATGTGCATCGGCGGCGGTCAGGGCATCGCGGCAATTTTTGAGCGCATGTGATACACACTGATCCGCACTGATCCCGACTTACCGGGATGCTGATGATCCAAAAAAGAGCCCGGTGTTTTCACCCCGGGCTCTTTTTGTTTCAACGGCCTGGTCAGGCTTTCGGTACCGGCTCGTCCAGAAACCCGCCTGAGCGCAGCGTGACCACCAGCGTGTCACGCCAACCCCCTTCTCGCTCGGGCTGAATGGGTGTGGTTTCGTGGATCACGCGGGTGTCGTCCAGCAACAAAAGCGACCAAGGCTCGCTCAAGGTGAAGCGCTGGCCACGTGGGCTGTCCATGTCGAACACCCGTGTCTCGCCACCCTTGATGTCGTGACGCCCCACCAGAAAGACCGCCACCCAGTTCACACCATCGCGGTGCGCGCCTTCGGGCGTAGGCCGACCAATGCCGTCGGTGGTGTCGATGCGGAACTGGTGCGCTTCGGTGTACCAGGGTTGCTGCCCTTGCGCTGCAGAGGCCACAGCGGCCAGCCAGCACAAAAGCTTTTGCCAAGCCTGCGCATGCACCACGGCCTGGGACATGGGGTCAAACCAGCGCTGCATGCCGCCGTGCAAGGCGTTGTAAGACAAGGGCTGCCAGTGGGCACGGTGCGGCACGGCCTGCACCTGAGTCGGCGTGACTTCAAAACTGGCATGTCGGCGACGCCGGTAGCGGCCACCGTCTTTCAGGTACTGATCAGGCGGCAAATCGGCCCAACTGGATTCGAGTGCCTGCAACTCGGGCAACTGGACCCCAGCCAAGGCACACACGCTGCTCGCACCCAAAACGGCAAAACCCTGCGCATGCAAAGTGGCGTTGAGTTCTTCAGGCGCCGTCAGAGGCGGTGGCAAGGTATTTTGGGGCATGAAAACGTCCGGGCAATCAAGCAAAGACTGCAAGCATAACGCTCCGAGGTCAAGATCGCGGAGGACGATCAGGGCATGACCCAGTTTCAGCGCTGGCGCTGACGTGAATCAACACATCGGGGCTGAAGGCGCCAAGCCGCTGAAAACCGATGAAGGCCCCAGCAGAAGCTGCCGCCCAGACCCAGGCCGGTCCGTCAGGCGTAGCGCTGGCTCGCCAGTTTGGCGCCTTCGGCCAGGGCCTTGAGCTTGGCCTCGGCCACGGCGCGACTCATGGGGGCCAGGCCGCAGTTGGTGCAGGCAATCAAACGGTTCTTGGGCACAAACTGCAGCGCGCGGCCAATCGTGTCGGCGATTTCCTCGGGCGTTTCGATGGCCGGGTTGGCCACGTCGATCACGCCGACCATCACGTCCTTGCCTTCGAGCAACTTCATCAGCTCCATCGGCACATGCGAGTGCATGCACTCCAGGCTCACTTGCTGGATGCTGCTCTTGGCCAGGGCCGGAAACACCTTTTCATACTGGCGCCATTCCTCACCCAGGGTCTCTTTCCATTTGTTGTTGGCTTCGATGCCGTAGCCGTAGCAAATGTGCACGGCCGTGGTGCAGGTCAGGCCCCGCGCGGCCACCTCCAGCGCCTTGACGCCCCAGTCGGCGGCTTCGTCCATGTAGACGTTGAAGGCCGGTTCATCGAACTGGATGATGTCCACGCCATCGGCTTGCAGCGCCAACGCTTCCTGGTTGAGCAGCTCGGCAAAGGCCATGGCCATCTTGACCTTGTCACCGTAAAAACGGTCGGCCACGGTGTCCACGATCGTCATCGGGCCAGGCAAGGTGAATTTGAGTTTCTTCTTCGTGTGGGCGCGGGCCAGCTGGGCCTCGAAAGCATGCACACGGCCCTTGAGGCGCAGCGGCGCGATGACTTGCGGCACCTGCGCGTCATAGCGGTTGTTGCGGATGCCCATGGTGACTTTGTTCACAAAGTCGATGCCCTCGACCTGCTCCACAAAGCCGTGCACAAAGTGCTGGCGGGCTTGCTCTCCGTCACCGATCACGTCCAGGCCAGCGTCTTCCTGCTGTTTGATCCACAGCAGCGTGGCGTCGGCCTTGGCTTGCAGCAACTCGGGGCCCTGGGTGGTCCATTGGGGCCAGAGCTTTTCTGTCTCGGCCAACCAGGCGGGTTTGGGCAAGCTGCCAGCGATCGCGGTGGTGAACATGTCAAAAATCCTTGGGGTTAAAAATCAAAGCGCAGAGTTTGCCGTCAATGCAAATTCCTGGGCGAGCAGCTCGTAAGAACGCATTTGGGCTGCAGGGTCATGCGTCCAGGTGATGACCACCAGTTCATCAACCTCCAGCCGCGCCGCCAGTTGGCGCAACTTGCGGCCCACGGTGGCGGCCGAGCCGATCAGGGCCGATTCGCGCAGGCGCTGCAGGGCGAACTGCTCGGCCGGGCTGTAATCACGCACCGCTTCTTCGGGTGGCAAAAGAGGCCCGATGCGGCCCAAATTCCGGTCCATCTTCCAGCGGGCGCGGCTTTCAAACAGGCGCAGCGCTGCTTCGTCGGTGTCGGCCGCCAGGGCCCAGACACACAAAGCAGCAGAGGGTTTGACCAAGCCCGCGCTGGGGCGGAAGGTTTCGCGGTAAATCTCCAGCGCCTCGTCTGCGCCCTGCCCGTCGGTGATGAAGTAGGCAAACGCATACGGCAGCCCCAAATGCGCGGCCAATTGCGCACCATAGTCCGAGCTGCCCAGCATCCACACCGTGGGCGCGGTGCCCGATTGCGGGTAGGCATACACGTTGTGCCCCGGGTGACCCGGTGGCAGGTTCTGCCCGCTCACCCAGGCTTGCAATTCCATGACTTGCTGCGGAAAGCGCTCCGAGGCGCTGCGGTCGGGGTTGAGGAGTTGCGCGGTGCGACCGTCGCTGCCGGGGGCGCGGCCCACACCCAGATCAATGCGACCCGGGGCCAGCGCGTCCAGCACGCGAAACTGCTCAGCCACTTTCAGTGGGGCATAGTGCGGGAGCATCACCCCCGCGCTGCCGATGCGGATGCGCTGGGTGCGAGCGGCGATGGCGGCCATCAACACCTCGGGGGCGCTGCCCACGATGCTGGGATGGCTGTGGTGCTCGCTCACCCAGAAACGGTCATAACCCCAGGCTTCGGCCTTTTGCGCCAGCGCCAAAGTCTGGCGAATGGTCGCGTCCTGGCCGCGCCCGGCAGTGGCGGCCGATTGGTCAAGGATGGAAAGTCTCAGGCTCATTCGGTGTTTCAATAGGAACTCAAGCTTGTGCCCACGGGGCGTTCACGCTTTTGCTGGTGCGCCCAAGGCGGCCATTTCGGCCTCTTGCAGTGCCCGCCACATGACTTTGCCGCTGCCGCTCTTGGGCAAGGCATCGACAAAACTCACAGCGCGGGGCATTTTGTAAACGGCCATATTCTCACGGCACCAATCGATGATGTCCTGCTCGGACACCTTGCCCTTGTGGTCTTGCCGCAAAACCACCACCGCCTTGACCGATTCGCCCCGGTACGCATCACGCGTGGCGATGATGCAGGCCTCCTGGATGGCGGGGTGGCGAAACATCAGTGCCTCGACCTCGGCCGGCCAGACCTTGAAACCGCTGGCATTGATCATGCGCTTCAAGCGATCGGTCATGAAAAAGTAACCCTGCTCATCGACCCGGCCCATGTCGCCCGAGCGGAAAAACCGGAACCCATCGCGCTCAAAGAACGCCGCCGCGGTCGCCTCGGGCCGCTTCCAATAGCCTTTGAACACCTGAGGCCCGCTGATCACGATCTCGCCGGACTCACCCGGTGGCAATTCGGCCAAAGTCTCGGGGTCAACGATGCGCGACTCAACGCTCATGAAGGGGATGCCCAGGCACTGCTTCTTGGGCGCATCCGGCGGGTTGGTGTGCGAAGGCGCGGCGGTTTCGGTCAGGCCATAGCCCTCCACATAACGCAGTCCAAACTGGTCCAGCAAACGCTGGGCCACCGCCTCAGGCATGGCCGCGCCGCCGCCACCGATGTAGGTCAAGCTGGTCAAGTCATAGCGGTCCATGTGCGGGCTGCCCAGCAGGTCGATCACCATGGTCGGGATGTTGGTCCAGTGCGTCACGCGCCATTTGGAAATCAAATGCCCCGCCACATCGCGGTCCCAGCGTGGCATGACCACCAGGCTGGCACCCAGCAAGATGCTGGTGTGCATCACACTCACCATGCCGGTGATGTGGAACATGGGCACCACGCACAGGGTCACGTTTTCCGGCGTGCCATTGCCCCACAGGCCACTGGACATGGCGTTGTGCATGATGGTGCCATGCGTGTGCATGCAGCCCTTGGGCAAGCCGGTGGTGCCACTGGTGTAGGGCAAGATGGCCAGGTCGTCAGATTTGGCCTGGGGCGGCGGCAAAACCACAACGGGTGCTGCCATCAGATCGGCCCAGGCATGCACCTGCCCAGAACTCAAAACCGGCAAATCGCGCACAGGCAGCAACCACGGCCGCCAGGCCTCAGGCAGGTCTTCGGGGCCTACAGTCGCCGGATCAAACACATCGGTGAACTGCGTCACCACCAGGTGGTTCAGGCGCTGCTCGGCAGGCAAGGCCTCGCTGGCCTGCGCCAGTTCGGGGGCCAGGTCAGCCGTGGTCACCGCCACTTTCGTGTCCGGGTCGGTGATGTAGTGCTTGAGTTCTTCGGCCCGGTTCATCGGGTTCACGGGCACCACCACCGCGTCGATGCGCAAAATGGCAAAGTGGGTGATCACCAGTTGCGGGCAGTTCTGCATGTCCAGCACCACGCGGTCGCCGGCTTGCACACCCAAGGCTTTGAGCTGCCCGGCCAGCTGCTCGGCACTGGCCATCAACTCGCGGTAGGTCCAGACCCGGCCCATGAACACGAGTGCGGCTTTTTCTGGGTAACGCAGGGCACTGATGGCCAGATTCATCCACAAGGATGTGGTGGGTGCGGTGATCCGGGCAGGCAGGCGCGCTGGCCAGACAGCAGCGTGAGCGGGCATAAAAAAGTCTCCTGTGATTTGAAGCGATGGTAATCGGCCGCCCGTCCTGCACAGTACAAGCCTTTGTCACGGGCGGGACCGCCATGGCGCCTTCAGCCGTCTTTTGTCAAATTGTGTCTATTTGTTTATGCGTGATGAATTAAAGTACTATTTTTTAAGCTGTTTCACACTTTTATCATTAAAATAAAGTCATGCAGACACATCAAAACCCCGACACGCCCGAAGATTACTGTGGCACCACCTATGCAGCCAAATTGCTGGGGCTGTCCGTGGGCACGATCCAGACCTTGGTTGAAAAAAATGAACTTCAAGCCTGGAAAACCCAAGGGGGACATCGCCGGATCTCCATGCCATCGATTCGGGAATATCAGAAAAAACACAACATGCTGATGAGCCCCATCGAAAGCCGTGAATACCGGCTGCGGGTCCTGCTGGTGGAAGACGATCCTGTCACTCGTGACATGGTGCGCGATTTTTGCAACCGCTGCGAAATGCCTGTCGACTGCACCGCCATGTCCTCCGGTCTGGAAGCGCTCATTGACATGGCCAGTATCCAACCGGATGTGTTGATTGCCGACTTGAACATGCCTGGTGTGGATGGCTTTGAATTGTTGCGCACGCTCAAGCAATCTTCACAATTTCAACGCATGACATGCTTGGTGATCTCGGCGCTCTCTCAGGAAGAAATTGCCGCCAAAGGTGGCCTGCCTGAAGGCACCATCTTCATGGCCAAGCCAGTCAACATGCAATGGTTCAACGGCTTTTTTACCGCACTGATTGCAGGCCGCAAGTTTGACCACGTTCCAGCCTGATTTCAAATTCTGCGCCATGCGCCCGCAAGGGGCGACGCCAAGCCTGAAGACCTGAAAGATTTCCTGGCACCTCACGGCACTCATGTGTGTGTTGCGTATCCGAGTACTTGTCCGCGATACCCTGGTGCTGCGCGAAACCGGAAAAACGAAACCCCGATCGGTCGCTCCATTGCAGCGCCAGCCCAGCAGTTGGCACACCACGGCGGCTTTGCAACATGCCGGGGCCTCACATGATCATTTCTTGAACTTGACCCACTTGAACAAAATGAAACCGTCGGCACGCTGGTAAGCGTCAACATTGGATTTGGCACCCCAGGTGACCATTTGCTGGTGCAAGGGGATGTGGCCGACATCGTTGGCGTGCAGGGTCAGCGCCTCTTTGATCAGGCGGTTGCGCTGCGCCTCGTTGGTCTCGACCTGGATGCGGTGGGTCAGGTCATCCAGCTGGGGGTTGCTGTAGGCACCAAAGTTCCACTGGCCCTGCGCACCCGCCGGGGAAGCCAGCACGGTGAGCAAGAGGTGGTGCGCGTCGAAGCCGGCTGGCGACCAACCCAGCATGAAAAACGACAGCTCTCGCTTGAGGGCACGCGGGAAATAGGTCGCCTTGGACTCGGTCTGCAGCCGCACCTTCACATTGACGCGGGCCAGGTTCGCAGCAACGGCCTGGCAGATTTCACCGTCGTTCGCGTAGCGGTCAGTGGGGCACTGCATCGTGATCTCGAATCCCGCCGGATAGCCTGCATCGGCCAGCAGCTTGCGCGCCGCCTCCGGGTCATAGGGCAGGCGTTTTTCCGCGTCGGCTGAAAAACCGCGGATACCGTCGTTGATCATGCCGCCTGTGGGCCGGGCCAGGCCAGGCCGCGCATGACTTTGCTGGCGATGGTGTCGATGGCCTGGTAGAAAGCCTTGCGCACCCGCACATCCTTGAAGGGGTTTTTGCCTTTGACGTTGCTGCCCACCAATTCATCGCGGTGCTGGTCAAAGCCCAGAAAAATGATGCGCGCCTCGGGCGACTGCAGCACGGTCAAGACCTGCCGTTCCTTGACGCGCTGAAAATCCTGCAGGGGCACGGGATCGATCAGGTCCACCTCGCCGGAGACCAGGGCTGCGACGCGTGTGCCATCGTTGGCAATCGGCATGAAGGACACTTCGTCGATGTTGGTTTCATGCTGTCCCCACCAGCTGGCATGGCGAACAATGACGGTGCGCACACCGGGTTGGCGCTCTTTCAAAATGAAAGGCCCCGTGCCATTGGCCTTGAACGTGGCGGCGTTTTCCACACCTTTTCGGCGGTCGACCGGTCGGGTGGCGTTGTTGGTTTCGGCCTATTTTTTGTTCAGGATCAGGATGTTGGAGATGACATCCGGCAAGATGGGGTTGGGTCGTGCCGTCTCGATTTCGATCTGGTAGGGCCCTGTCTTGCGCACTTCCTTGACCGTGGCCAATTGCGAGCGCACATCCGAACCTTCGCCCCGCGCACGGTCCAGAGAGAACACCGCATCGTCGGCCCCGAACGATGCACCGTCATGAAAGACCACCCCCTGGCGCAGGTCAAATTGCCACACCGTCGGCGACTTGAGCCGCCAGGCAGTGGCCAACGACGGCCCCAAGCGCAATTGCTTGTCGTGCGTGACAAGCGACTCGAACACGTTGTTCAGGAAAGACAGCTGCACCGCCTCATTGAGCGAATGCGGATCGAGCGACAGCACGTCGCCCTGGTTGGCCACCCGCAAAACCAGCGGCTGGGATGGATGAATCGCCCCGGGAATGAACTGCACCCCGGAAGTTGGACGGTTGCCTCTGCGCCAACTCAGTGGTGTTTCGCAGCCGGCACGCCACCAAAGTCACGAGCGAACTCGACGATGCTGGGATGGCATCGAGACAGACCATGACGGCAGCTTCTTGGGTTGAATCTCAACACATCAAACCCATGGCGCGCCCGTGCTGCTGCCCAGTTGGTTCGGAGATACGGGCTCTGCGCTGCCCGAAACAAAAAAGCACTTAGAGTCGCCTCTAAGTGCTTGATTTTGTTGGGTAATTTTGGTGGGCAGTACAAGTTTCGAACTTGTGACCCCTGCAGTGTGAATGCAGTGCTCTACCCCTGAGCTAACCGCCCTACGCTTATCAGCGAAGACCTGTATTATGGCATAAAAATACCGCCGAATTGGCCCGCGCGCGCAAAAAATGGATCCTTCACAGCGCCCTCAGGCGGCTTGTATCTGACGCCAAACGGTTTTGCCACCGCTGGATTTGTCGAGCTGAGACAGCACGTCTTCGTGCGCCGCCACCTCTTGTGCATTGGCCGACAAGATGGGCAAAGCGTATTGGCGCAAATCCACTTGCACCACCACACTTTGCGAATCGCTGGGCGTATCGCCCGCGTCGATCAGCAAGGCCTCTTGCCCGCGGGTCATGTTGATGTAGACATCGGCCAGCAACTCGGCATCGAGCAAAGCGCCGTGCAGGGTGCGCCCGGAGTTGTCGACTTCGAGACGGTCGCACAAGGCATCCAGGCTGTTGCGCTTGCCGGGGAACATTTCCTTGGCCATGGCCAGGGTGTCGATCACGTTGCTGACGTAGGCCTTGAGGGGCTTCTTGCCCACACGTTCGAGCTCTTTGTTCAAAAAGCCGATATCGAAGGCCGCGTTGTGGATGATGAGTTCGGCATCGCTCAGGTAGTCCAGGATTTCTTCGGCCAGTTCGGCAAACTTGGGCTTGTCGCGCAAGAACTCGTTGCTGATGCCGTGTACCTTGAGCGCGTCTTCGTGGCTGTCACGCTCGGGGTTGAAATAGAAATGCAGGTTGTTGCCGGTGAGCTTGCGCGCGTACAGCTCCACACAGCCCAGCTCGATGATGCGGTCACCGCCCTCGGCCGACAGGCCTGTGGTTTCGGTGTCCAGAACAATTTGGCGCATGTCTTCCCGCTCCGTCTGTTCAGTGGTTTTCTTTGGCGTGGTTGATGGTGTAGCGCGGGATCTCGATCACCAAATCACTCTTGGCCACAAAGGCCTGGCAGCTCAGGCGCGAGTTCGGCTCCAGGCCCCAGGCGCGGTCGAGCAGGTCTTCTTCGGTTTCTTCCATCTCGTTGAGGGTGTTGAAGCCCTCACGCACCACCACATGGCAAGTGGTGCAGGCCGCGCTCATGTCGCAGGCGTGTTCGATGTTGATCTGATTGTCGAGCAGGGCTTCGCAGATGCTGGTGCCCGCAGGGGCGGTGATCTGCGCGCCTTGTGGGCAGTACTCGGGGTGGGGCAGGATTTTGATGACGGGCATGACGGTATTGTGGTTCACATCGACTGGATGTTCTGGCCAGCCAGGGCTTTTTGAATGCTGTGGTTCATGCGCTCGGCGGCAAAAGCTTCGGTGCCTTTGGCCAATGCCTGGGTGCAGTCTTCCAGCGCTTTGGCGTCTTGCTCGGTCTGGATAGCCGCTTGCAAAGTGGCCATGAGGGCATCGATGGCGGCGCGCTCTGCAGGGCTGAGCAAATCGCCATCTGCGGCCAAGGCACTGCGGGTCGCCAGCAGCATGCGGTCGGCATCGACCCGCGCCTCCACCAAGGCGCGGGCCTTCATGTCGGCCTGGGCTGTGGTGAAGCTTTCTTGCAGCATGGTGGCGATCTGATCGTCGCTCAGGCCATAAGAGGGTTTCACGTCGATGCGGGCTTCGACACCGCTGATTTGTTCTTTGGCACCCACACTGAGCAGGCCGTCGGCATCGACCGTGAAAGTCACGCGGATGCGGGCCGCGCCTGCGGCCATGGGCGGGATACCACGCAACTCAAAGCGGGCCAGACTGCGGCAGTCTTGAACCAGATCGCGCTCCCCCTGCACCACATGCAGCGCCAGCGCAGTTTGGCCGTCCTGGTAGGTGGTGAAGTCTTGCGCCATGGCGGTGGGGATGGTCTGGTTGCGCGGGATGATGCGCTCGACCAGGCCACCCATGGTCTCGATGCCCAGCGACAGCGGGATCACATCGAGCAAGAGCAATTCGCCAGCGGTGTTGTTGCCCGCCAGCTGGTTGGCCTGAATGGCCGCGCCCAAGGCGACGACCTCGTCGGGGTTGAGGTTGTTGAGCGGGGCCTGGCCAAAAAAGTCGGCCACGGCCTGCTGGATTTGCGGCATGCGGGTGGAGCCGCCCACCATGACCACGCCTTGCACGTCTTCTTTGGCCAGTTTTGCATCGCGCAGCGCCTTGCGCACAGCGGTGATGCAGCGGGCCGTCAGGGCCTGGGTGGCTTGCTCGAAATTGGCGCGGCTGATTTGCACCGACAAAGCGCCGGTGGACAGGGCCACATTCAGGCTGGCCGTGTCGGCGTTGGTCAAGGCTTCTTTGGCGGCACGGGCCGCTGCCTTGAGTTGGGTTTTGTCTTCGGCCGTGGCAGCTTGCAAGCCAGGCTGCTGGGCCATGGCGAAGTCGGCCAGGGCTTGGTCGTAATCGTCGCCGCCCAAAGCCGAGTCGCCGCCCGTAGACAGCACTTCAAAAACGCCTTGCGTCAGGCGCAAGATGGAGATGTCAAACGTGCCACCGCCCAGATCGAACACGGCGTAAACGCCTTCGCTCGCGTTGTCGAGGCCATAGGCAATCGCCGCGGCGGTCGGTTCATTGATCAGGCGCAGCACGTTCAGGCCGGCCAGTTGCGCGGCATCTTTGGTGGCCTGGCGCTGGGCATCGTCAAAATAGGCTGGCACGGTGATCACGGCGCCGTACAGGTCGTCGTTGAAGGTGTCCTCGGCGCGGTAACGCAGGGTGGCCAAAATCTCGGCGCTCACCTCCACAGGGGATTTAGGGCCTTGCACCGTCTGGATGGACAGCATGCCTTTGTCACTGGCGATGAATTCGTAAGGCAGCTTGCCGCGGTCCGCGATGTCGTTCAGGCCACGGCCCATGAAGCGCTTGACCGAGGCGATGGTGTTGACCGGGTCGGTGGCCGCCGACTGCACCGCGTCAAAGCCGATCTGGCGGCCTTGGCCCGGCATGAAGCGCACGACCGAAGGCAGGATCACGCGGCCATCGTCGTCGGGCAAACACTCGGCCACGCCATTGCGCACCGAAGCCACCAGCGAATGGGTGGTGCCCAGGTCAATGCCCACCGCAATGCGACGCTGGTGCGGGTCGGGCGACTGGCCCGGTTCGGAAATCTGCAGTAAGGCCATGTTCAATCAAAGGTGGTGTTCAAGTCGCCCGCCTGCATGAGGCGTTGCGACCCAAAAGGATCAGGTCAATCGGTCGAGTTTAGCGTTCACTTCTTGCGTGAAGCGTTCAATGAACATCAGCGCCCTCACCTGTCCCACGGCTTGCGCGGGGTCTTTGGCTTCGTCGAGCAAACGGGCCAGCTCTTGCTGCACGCGGCGCTGTTCGGCGCTCACCTCGTCGGCCAAGGCTTCCAGACCCTCGACCGATTCGGTGTCGTCCAAGCTTTCACGCCAAGCCATCTGCTGCATCAAAAAGGACGCAGGCATGGCGGTGTTGTTTTCGGCCTGCACGGGCGCGCCGCGCAACTCGCACAAATAGGCAGCCCGCTTGAGCGGGTCTTTCAGGCGCTGGTACGCCTCGTTGATGCGCACCGACCACTGCATGGCCACACGCTGGGCGGCCGCGCCCTCGGCGGCAAAACGGTCGGGATGGGCTTCGCGCTGCAGGGCTTTCCAGCGGGCGTCGAGCTGTGCGCGGTCCTGCGCGAACTGCGCTGGCACCTCAAACAGCTCGAAGTCGTTGGCTTGCAGCGAGATCACACGCTCAGGACTCACACGCGGAACGATTCACCACAACCGCAGCGGTCACGCTCGTTGGGGTTGTTGAAGCGGAAGCCCTCGTTCAATCCTTCGCGCACGAAGTCAAGCTCGGTGCCGTCGATGTAAGCCAGGCTTTTGGGGTCCACCAACACCTTGACGCCGTGGCCTTCAAAGACCACGTCTTCCGGGGCGATTTCGTCCACGTATTCCAGCTTGTAAGCCAGACCCGAGCAGCCGGTGGTCTTGACGCCCAGGCGCACACCGACGCCCGAGCCACGCTTGGCCAGGTAGCGGTTCACGTGCCGTGCGGCGGCAGCAGACAGTGTGATGGCCATGTCAGTTCAGGTGTTTCTTTTTGTAGTCGTCAACCGCGGCCTTGATGGCGTCTTCGGCCAGGATGGAGCAGTGGATCTTGACGGGTGGCAGCGCCAGCTCTTCGGCGATCTGGCTGTTCTTGAGGGCCGCTGCTTCGTCGAGCGTTTTGCCTTTGACCCACTCGGTGACGAGTGAGCTGGAGGCGATGGCCGAGCCGCAACCGTAGGTCTTGAAGCGTGCGTCTTCGATCACCCCGGTTTGCGGGTTGACCTTGATTTGCAACTTCATCACGTCGCCGCAAGCCGGTGCACCGACCATGCCGGTGCCCACGCTGTCGTCGCCCTTGTCGAACGAGCCGACGTTGCGGGGGTTTTCGTAGTGGTCAACCACTTTTTCAGAATATGCCATGGTGTTTCTCCTTTATCAGTGGGCAGCCCACTGGATGGTGCTCAAGTCGATGCCGTCTTTGTGCATTTCCCACAGGGGGCTGAGTTCGCGCAGCTTGGCCACGTTCTCGCGGATGGTCTTGATCGCGTAGTCGATGTCTTCTTCGGTGGTCCAGCGGCCAATCGTCATGCGCAAGCTGCTGTGGGCCAACTCGTCACTGCGGCCCAAGGCACGCAGCACATAGCTGGGCTCCAGGCTGGCCGAGGTGCAGGCCGAGCCGGACGACACGGCCAGGCCTTTGATGCCCATGATCAGCGACTCGCCTTCGACGAAGTTGAAGCTCATGTTGATGTTGTGCGGCACGCGCTGGGTGGGGTGGCCGTTCAAAAACACCTGCTCCATGTCGCTCAGGCCGTTGATCAGGCGGTCGTGCAAGGCACGGGCCTTGGCGTTGTCTTGCGCCATTTCCAGCTTGGCAATGCGGAACGCCTCGCCCATGCCCACGCACTGGTGGGTAGGCAAAGTGCCCGAACGCATCCCGCGCTCGTGACCGCCGCCGTGCATTTGCGCTTCCAGGCGAATGCGGGGCTTGCGGCGCACGTACAAAGCGCCAATGCCTTTGGGGCCATAGGTTTTGTGCGAGGCCAGGCTCATCAGATCGATGGGCAGCTGGGTCATGTCGATCTCGACCTTGCCCGTGGCTTGCGCCGCATCGACGTGGAACACGATGCCTTTTTCGCGGCACAGATTGCCAATCGCGGTCACGTCCTGGATCACGCCGATTTCGTTGTTCACGAACATCACGCTGATCAGGATCGTGTCGGGGCGAATCGCGGCCTTGAGCGCATCCATGTTCAGCAAGCCATCGGCCTGCACGTCCATATAAGTGACTTCAAAACCCTGACGCTCCAGCTCGCGCATGGTGTCCAGCACCGCTTTGTGCTCGGTTTTGACGGTGATCAGGTGCTTGCCGCGAGACTTGTAGAAATGCGCCGCGCCCTTGATGGCCAGGTTGTTGGACTCGGTCGCGCCGCTGGTCCAGACGATTTCGCGGGGGTCGGCACCGATCAGGTCGGCGACTTGCTCGCGGGCTTTTTCAACGGCGGCTTCGGCTTCCCAGCCCCAGGCGTGGCTGCGGGAGGCAGGGTTGCCAAAGTGTTCGCGCAGCCAAGGGATGATGGCGTCCACCACGCGCGGATCGCAGGGATTGGTCGCGCCGTAGTCAAGGTAAATAGGGAAATGTGGCGTGGTCATGGGTGGTACTTCTTTTCAATCAGGATTTGGCAAACACATTGCCCAGGTCGAACACGGAATTGGGGGCCGTCAGGCGAATGGGCTTGGAAACGGGCATGGGGGCAATGGCACGCTTGAGGGTGGGTTTGTTTTCGACCACCAGACCCTTGGCCAGCTGGTCGTCCACCAGCTTTTGCAGGGACACCGAGTCCAGAAACTCGACCATTTTGGAGTTCAGCGAGGCCCACAGGTCGTGCGTCATGCAGCGGCCATCACCGCCGTTGCAGTTTTCCTTGCCGCCGCAGTGGGTCGCATCGATGGGTTCGTCCACCGACAAGATGATGTCGGCCACCGTGATGTCGGTGGATTTGCGGCCCAGGGTGTAGCCGCCGCCGGGGCCGCGGGTGGACTCGACCAGGTTGTGGCGGCGCAGCTTGCCAAAGAGCTGCTCCAGATAGGACAGTGAAATCTGTTGGCGCTGGCTGATGGCGGCCAACGTCACGGGGCCGGCGTCTTGGCGCAAAGCCAGGTCGATCATGGCGGTGACGGCAAAACGGCCTTTGGTGGTGAGACGCATGGCAGGCTCCTGAAGTGGGTGGGGGCTCGGTCGGGAGCCTGCTGAGCAGGTTCCCGACTAAACGACTCAAGTATAACGCAATCCCGATCAAATCACTCGGGTTATAGGGTTATTCACTGACTTCTTAAGCCCGAATCAAAGGCACGACATTGTCACCGCCTGTCGCTCCGAAGGCCTGCTCTTTCAGGATGGTCAACTGGTCTCGCACCTGTGCGGCCTTTTCAAACTCCAGATTGCGGGCGTGCTCCATCATTTGTTTTTCAAGCTGCTTGATGGCTTTGGCGATGTCCTTTTCGCTCATGTCTTCGACCTTGGCCCGCTGCAGCGCGGCCTGCTCCAGGCGCTCGGCCTCCTTGCCCGATTTTTCGCTGTACACCCCGTCGATCAGGTCCTTGATTTTCTTAACGATGCTCTGGGGCGTGATGCCCATGGCCTCGTTGTGCGCCAATTGCTTGATGCGCCGACGCTCGGTCTCACCCATGGCTTTCTTCATCGACTCGGTGATGCGGTCGGCGTACAAAATCGCCCGGCCGTTCAGGTTGCGGGCTGCGCGGCCAATGGTCTGGATCAGGCTGCGTTCGGCGCGCAAAAAGCCCTCCTTGTCGGCATCCAGAATCGCGACCAGTGACACCTCGGGAATGTCCAGACCCTCGCGCAGCAGGTTGATGCCCACCAGCACATCGAAAGCACCCAGGCGCAGGTCGCGCAAAATTTCGACGCGCTCCACTGTGTCCACATCGCTGTGCAGGTAGCGCACTTTCACACCGTTGTCGCTCAGGTAATCGGTCAGCTGCTCGGCCATGCGCTTGGTGAGTGTGGTGATCAGCACCCGCTCGTTCTTGTCCACCCGGATGCGGATTTCCTGCAGCACATCGTCCACCTGGTGGGTGGCGGGACGCACCTCGACCTGCGGGTCCACCAGACCGGTGGGGCGCACGACTTGTTCGACCACCTTGCCGGAATGCGTTTTTTCGTAATCGGCCGGCGTGGCCGAGACAAAAATGCACTGGCGCATGCGCTTTTCAAACTCTTCGAACTTGAGGGGGCGGTTGTCCAGCGCACTGGGCAGGCGAAAGCCGTACTCCACCAGCGTGGTTTTGCGCGCCTTGTCACCGTTGTACATGGCGTTGAGCTGGCCGATCATCTGGTGGCTCTCGTCCAGAAACATGATGGCGTCGGGCGGCATGTAATCTGTCAGCGTGCTGGGCGGGTCGCCAGGGGCCGCGCCCGACAGATGACGGGTGTAGTTTTCAATGCCCTTGCAGTGGCCCACCTCGGACAGCATTTCCAAATCAAACCGGGTGCGCTGCTCCAAGCGCTGGGCCTCCACCAGTTTGCCCATGCCCACCAGCTCTTTCAGGCGCTGGTCCAGCTCCAGCTTGATGGTCTCCACCGCGGCCAGCACCTTGTCGCGTGGCGTCACGTAATGGCTGGAAGGGTAGACCGTGAAACGCGGGATCTTCTGGCGAATGCGCCCGGTGAGCGGGTCAAACAGCTGCAGGCTCTCGATCTCGTCGTCAAACAGCTCGATGCGAATCGCCAGCTCGGAATGCTCGGCCGGGAAGACGTCGATGGTGTCGCCCCTCACCCGGAACTTGCCCCGACTGAACTCCATGTCGTTGCGCTGGTACTGCATGCGGATCAGCTGCGCGATCACGTCGCGCTGGCCCAGCTTGTCGCCCGTGCGCAGCGTCATGATCATGCGGTGGTAGCTCTCCGGCTCGCCAATGCCGTAGATGGCCGAGACGGTGGCCACGATCACCACATCGCGCCGCTCCATGATGCTTTTGGTGCACGACAGGCGCATCTGCTCGATGTGCTCGTTGATCGCGCTGTCCTTTTCAATGAACAGATCGCGCTGGGGCACATAGGCCTCGGGCTGGTAATAGTCGTAGTAACTGACGAAATACTCGACCGCGTTCTTGGGGAAAAACTCGCGAAATTCGCTGTACAGCTGCGCGGCCAGCGTTTTGTTGGGGGCAAACACGATGGCGGGCCGCCCCAGCTGGGCGATCACGTTGGCCATGGTGAAGGTCTTGCCCGAACCGGTCACGCCCAGCAGGGTCTGGAACACCTCGCCGTCCTGCACGCCTTCGACCAGCTGCTCAATGGCCACAGGCTGGTCGCCTGCCGGCGGGTACGGCTGGTACAGCTCAAACGGGGAGCCGGGATAACTGACGAATTTCCCCGCTGCGTACTTGTCCGCATCAGACACAACTTCAACAACAGGAACTTCGGGCACGGTGGACATCTTTGTAAGCGCGGCCTGGCCAAACCAGGCGGCGGGGGCCGTTAAAATCAGGAATAACCCGAAAGCCTAACCGAGGAACGGGTTTCCTGCCACCACTGAACACAATCCAAGGACTTTCCATGTCTCTGTTTTCCGCCGTCGAAATGGCCCCCCGCGACCCGATCCTGGGTCTGAACGAGCAATACAACGCCGACACCAACCCCAACAAGGTGAACCTGGGTGTGGGCGTGTACTTCGACGACGCTGGCAAACTGCCTCTGCTCCAATGCGTGCAGGCTGCTGAAAAAGCCATGATGGACAAGCCCGCGCCACGCGGCTACCTGCCGATCGACGGCATCGTGGCTTATGACAACGCGGTCAAGGCGCTGGTGTTTGGTGCTGATTCGGACGTGGTCCAATCCGGCCGCGTGTCCACCGTGCAGGCCATTGGCGGCACGGGTGGCCTGAAGATTGGTGCCGACTTCCTGAAAAAGGTCAGCCCCAACGCCAAGGTGCTGATTTCCGACCCCAGCTGGGAAAACCACCGCGCCATTTTCGTGAACGCCGGTTTCGAGGTCGGCACCTATGCCTACTACGACGCGGCCAAGCGCGGCGTCAACTTCGAAGGCATGTTGGCCGACCTGAACGCGGCGGCCCCTGGCACCATCGTCGTGTTGCACGCCTGCTGCCACAACCCCACGGGTTATGACATCACCGCCGCCCAGTGGGAGCAGGTCATTGCGGTGGTCAAGGCCAAGGGCCTGACCGCCTTCCTCGACATGGCTTACCAGGGCTTTGGCCACGGCATTGCCGAAGACGGCGCCGTGATCGGCAAGTTCGTGGCGGCGGGCCTGAACATCTTCGTGTCCACGTCTTTTTCCAAGAGCTTCAGCCTGTACGGTGAGCGCGTGGGTGCCCTGTCGGTGGTGGCCTCTGACAAGGAAGAGGCTTCCCGCGTGTTGTCGCAATTGAAAATCGCGATCCGCACCAACTACTCCAACCCGCCCATCCACGGCGGTGCCGTGGTCGCGGCCGTGCTGGGCAACCCCGAACTGCGTGCCCAGTGGGAGGCCGAGCTGGCCGAAATGCGTGTGCGCATCAAGGCCATGCGCCAGAAGCTGGTCGACGGCCTGAAAGCCGCAGGCGTGAAGCAGGACATGTCCTTCATCACGCAACAGATCGGCATGTTCAGCTACTCGGGCCTGACCAAGGACCAGATGGTTCGCCTGCGCAACGAATTCGGCGTGTACGGCACCGACACCGGCCGCATGTGCGTGGCCGCGCTCAACAGCAAAAACATCGACTACGTGTGCGCGGCGATTGCCAAAGTCGTCTGACTTGACCCCCATCAAGGCTGACACCTGGCTTGCAACCGCCCCAGACGGGGCGGTTTATTTTTGGGCGGTCCGGAAGGTGACTGCCGATTAGGGTCATCACTCCAAAAAATCGGGTCCGACTCCTGTAGCATTGCTGCAGCGCATCATTTGTCGCGAGGGAAACTGTCACATGCTTTATCAGATTTTTGAAACCCAACGCTCGTTCATGGAGCCTTTCTCCGATCTGGCCCAAGCTGCAGCCAAGCTGTACAGCAACCCCTTGAACCCCATGGCGCAAACCCCTTTGGCGCAGCGCGTCGCGGCCGGTTACGCCCTGATGCACCGCCTGGGCAAGGACTACGAAAAACCCGAGTTCGGCATCCGCACGGTCAAGGTCAACAAAACCGATGTGGCCATCCACGAGCGCGTCGAGATCGACAAGCCGTTTTGCGAGCTGCGCCGCTTCAAACGCTTCTCGGACGACCCCGCCACCCTGAACCTGCTCAAGACCCAGCCTGCGGTGCTGATCGTTGCCCCCCTGTCTGGCCATTACGCCACTTTGCTGCGTGACACCGTCAAGACCATGCTGCAAGACCACAAGGTCTACATCACCGACTGGAAAAACGCCCGCTTGGTGCCTTTGTCTGACGGCGAGTTCCACCTGGACGATTACATCAACTACGTGCAGGAATTCATCCGCCACCTGCAGGCCATCTATGGCCACTGCCATGTGGTGAGCGTTTGCCAGCCCACTGTGCCGGTGCTTGCGGCCGTCTCCTTGATGGCCAGCCGCGGCGAAAAGACGCCCTTGACCATGACCATGATGGGCGGCCCCATCGATGCGCGCAAGTCGCCCACTTCGGTGAACAACCTGGCCACCAACAAGAGCTTCGAGTGGTTCGAGAACAACGTGATCTACCGCGTGCCCCCCTCCTTCCCGGGCGCAGGACGGCGCGTGTACCCCGGCTTCTTGCAGTACACCGGCTTTGTGGCCATGAACCCCGACCGTCATGCCACCAGCCATTACGACTACTTCAAGGACCTGATCAAGGGGGACGACGCCAGCGCCGAAGCCCACCGCAAGTTCTATGACGAGTACAACGCCGTGCTCGACATGGACGCCGATTACTACCTGGAGACCATCCAGACCGTGTTCCAGGAATTCAAGCTGGTCAACGGCACATGGGACGTGAAGGGCGTGGATGGCAAGATCGAGCGCGTGCGCCCACAAGACATCAAGACCACCGCCTTGCTGACCGTGGAAGGTGAGCTCGACGACATCTCCGGCTCGGGCCAGACCCGTGCGGCGCAAGACCTGTGCAGCGGCGTGCCCGCCAGCGAGCGTCAGCACCTGGAAGTGCCCGGTGCAGGCCATTACGGCATCTTCAGCGGCCGCCGCTGGCGCGACATCGTGTACCCGCAGCTGGTCAAGTTCATCCTGAACCACGCACCCAAGGCGACAGCCAAAGCCTCTGCCGTCGACCAACCCAAGTCGGCCAACCCGGCCGTCAAGAAGGCTGTCCAAACCAAACTCGCGCAAGCCGTGGCCAAGCCCGCCAGCAAACCTGTGGCCAAAGCCACCAGCAAGGCCGCTGCCGTCACCCCACCCAAGACCTCGGTCAAAACCGCTTGGGTTGAGCCCAAGAAAAAAGCCTGAGGCCCATGCCCGCTTTGCCACAAACAGCGCCTGAGACCCAGGCGCTTTTTCTATTTCTGAACGACGCCCTGCCCCAAACGCAGTGCACGCGGTGCGGCTATCCCGACTGCGCCAGCTATGCCCAAGCCATGGCCAATGGTCAAGCGCCCATCAACCAATGCCCGCCGGGTGGAGAAGCCGGTATTGAGCGCCTGGCTGCGCTGACGGGTCAGCCAGTGGAACCCCTCAACCCTGAGCATGGCATCGAAGGCCCCCGCCATGTGGCCATCATCGATGAAGCCTGGTGCATCGGCTGCACGCTGTGCATCAAGGCCTGCCCGACCGACGCGATTTTGGGTGCCAACAAACTGATGCACACCGTGATCGAGCCCTGGTGCACGGGCTGCGAGTTGTGCATTCCGGTGTGCCCGGTGGACTGCATCGCGCTGGAAAACGTGACGGGCTCGCAAACCGGCTGGGGTGCTTGGTCTGCGGAACAAGCCCACACCGCACGCGAGCGCTACACCTCACGCCAGCAACGCCTGGTGCGCGAAGAAGCAGAGCACCAAAGGCAATTACAAGCCAAAGCCGAGCACAAGCTGGCCGATTTGGCAGCCCACACCAAAGGCACAGAAAATGCCCCTGAAGTGGACCGCAAACGCGCCATCATCGAGGCGGCACTGGCCAAAGCCAAAGCCAAAGCCCGGCAGACCGGGGTCTGACGGGCTTTTCAAAAACATCTTGGGGACAAAGCCAACGACCTGTAACCCCAGCAGATCAGGGCCTCAGGTCCGGCGCAAGTCAATGCGCGTTGCTGGCCAATGCCGCAAAGGCCTTGACCACTTCGGGGGGGGCCTGCACCAGCTCGATCAGCACGCCCTCGCCGCCGATTGGGAACTCTTCATTCGCCTTGGGGTGCAAAAAGGTGATGTCAAAACCCGCCGCGCCTTTGCGGATGCCACCGGGCGCAAAGCGCACGCCCTGGGCCGTGAGCCACTCGACCGCCACTGGCAGATCGTCGATCCACAGACCGATGTGGTTGAGGGGTGTGGTGTGCACCGCGGGCTTCTTATCAGGGTCCAGCGGCTGCATCAGATCGACCTCGACCTTGAAGGGGCCAGTGCCAATGGCGCAGATGTCTTCGTCCACGTTCTCGCGTTCGCTTTGGAAGGTGCCGGTCACTTCCAGGCCGAACATGTCGACCCAGAGTTTTTGCAAGCGGGCCTTGTCGGGCCCGCCGATGGCGATTTGCTGGACGCCCAGCACTCTGAAGGGGCGCGTCATTTATTCGAACTCCACAATCATCTGGTCCACGGTGAGCGATTCGCCCTTGGCAGCCACGACTTTCTTGACCACGCCGTCTTGCGCAGCAAACAGCACGTTTTCCATTTTCATGGCTTCGATCACGGCCACACGCTCGCCCGCCTGCACCTTCTGGCCAGGCTGCACCGCCACGTCCACCAGCAAACCGGGCATCGGCGAGAGCACATAACGGCTCAGGTCCGGCGGGGCCTTGTAAGGCATGAGCTTGTGCAGCTCGGCCATGCGGGGCGACATGACCAAGGCCTCGATGCGCGTGCCGTTGTGCTGCACCTGCAGGGCCAAGGGGTTCTTCAAGGTGCCGCGCTCGACTTGCGCAGTGAAGGGCTTGCCGTTGCAGGTGCCTTCAATGCGGATGTCGTTCAGGCGCGAGTTGCTCTCCATGGCATAGGTTTTGCCGTCCACCGTGATCTGCGCCACGCCGGGTCTGCCCGGGAACTCGTCCACATGCACAGCCACATAGCGGTTCTGTCCGCCCTGCCCCAACTCGACCACCGCATAGTCCTGGCCGATCTTGACGTCGTATCCGGGCAACTGACCGCTGAGGTTGGCGGCACGTTCGCGCGACTTGCGGCGCACAAAGGCGGCCAGTGCGGCAAGGAAGTCGTGGTCGTCGTGCGGCACGTCTTCGGCGCGGAAGCCCTTGCCGTACTGCTCGGCGATGAAGCCGGTGTTGAATTCACCCGAGACAAAACGCGGGTGCGCCAGCAAGGCGGCCTGGAACGGGATGTTGGAGCTGATGCCGCGAATGACAAAGCCGTTCAGGGCTTCGCGCATTTTGGCGATCGCATCGTTGCGGTCTTTGCCATGCACGATCAACTTGGCGATCATCGAGTCGTAGAACATCGGGATCTCGCCGCCGTCCTGCACGCCCGTGTCCACGCGCACACCCAGCAAGTCGGCTGTGTTGGCCTGGAACATGGTTTGTTTGGGCGTCTGGAAACGCACCAGACGGCCCGTGGAAGGCAAGAAATTGCGGAACGGGTCTTCAGCGTTGATGCGGCACTCGATGGCCCAGCCGTTGCGTTTGACGTCTTTCTGCTCGATCGGCAACTTCTCGCCAGCGGCCACACGGATCATCATCTCGACCAGGTCCAGACCCGTGATCGCTTCGGTCACCGGGTGCTCCACCTGCAGGCGGGTGTTCATCTCCAGGAAGTAAAAGCTCTGGTCTTTGCCGACCACAAACTCCACCGTGCCGGCGCTTTGGTATTTCACCGCCTTGGCCAATTGCACCGCCTGCTCGCCCATGGCTTTGCGGGTGGCTTCAGAAATGAAGGGCGATGGCGCCTCTTCGATCACTTTTTGGTGGCGGCGCTGGATGGAGCACTCACGCTCGTTCAGGTAAATCACGTTGCCGTGGCTGTCGCCCAGCACCTGGATTTCGATGTGGCGCGGTTCCTCGACAAATTTTTCGATGAACACACGGTCATCGCCAAAGCTGTTGCGCGCTTCGTTGCGGCAAGAGGTGAAGCCTTCAAAAGCTTCTTTGTCGTTGAAAGCCACGCGCAGGCCTTTGCCGCCGCCGCCTGCCGAAGCCTTGATCATGACGGGGTAGCCAATGCCCTTGGCAATTTCAACCGCTTTCTCAGCGCTTTCAATCGCATCGTTCACGCCAGGAATGCAGTTCACGCCTGCGGCGCCCGCCAGCTTTTTGGACTCGATCTTGTCGCCCATGGCGGCAATCGAGAAGTGGCGCGGACCGATGAAGGCGATGCCCTCGTCTTCGCAGCGCTTGGCAAACTCGGCGTTCTCGCTGAGGAAGCCGTAGCCGGGGTGGATCGCTTGTGCGCCCGTGGCTTTGGCCGCGGCGATGATTTTGTCGGCCACCAGATAAGACTCGCGCGAGGGTGCGGGGCCGAGCAACACGGCTTCGTCGGCCAGCTGCACATGGCGGGCCTCCTTGTCGGCTTCAGAGTAAACGGCCACGGTCTGGATGCCCATCTTTTGGGCGGTGGCGATGACGCGGCAGGCGATTTCGCCGCGGTTGGCAATCAAAATTTTGGTAAACATCTTGTTCTTCTCCTTGGCCATCACAGTGGCATGTTCCCGTGCTTGCGCCAGGGGTTCTCGATCTTTTTGTCTTTCAGCATGACCAGCGAGCGGCAGATGCGCTTGCGGGTTTCGTGCGGCTGGATCACGTCGTCGATGAAGCCGCGAGCGCCGGCCACAAACGGATTGGCAAAGCGGGCTTTGTATTCGGCTTCCTTGGCGGCCAGCTTTTCAGGGTCGCCCTTGTCTTCGCGGAAGATGATTTCCACCGCGCCTTTGGCCCCCATGACCGCGATTTCGGCGTTGGGCCAAGCAAAGTTCACATCACCGCGCAAGTGCTTGGAGGCCATCACGTCGTACGCGCCGCCATAGGCCTTGCGGGTGATGACGGTGATTTTCGGCACGGTGCATTCGGCGTACGCGTACAGCAGCTTGGCGCCGTGTTTGATGATGCCGCCGAACTCCTGGCTGGTGCCGGGCATGAAACCGGGCACATCGACAAAGGTGATGACCGGGATGTTGAACGCGTCGCAAAAACGCACAAAGCGGGCGGCTTTGATCGAGCTCTTGATGTCCAAGCAACCGGCCAGCACCAGCGGCTGGTTGGCCACGATGCCCACGGTCTGGCCTTCCATGCGGGCAAAGCCGATCAGGATGTTCTTGGCGTAGTCGGGTTGCAGCTCGAAGAAATCGCCATCGTCCACGGTCTTGACGATGAGTTCTTTCATGTCATAGGCCTTGTTGGGGTTCTCGGGCACCAGGGTGTCGAGGCTCATGTCCATGCGACCCGACGGGTCACCGCTGGGGCGCACAGGCGCTTTTTCGCGGTTGTTCAGCGGCAAGTAGTTGTAGAGGCGGCGCAGCATCAAGAGCGCTTCCACATCGTTTTCGAAGGCCATGTCGGCCACGCCGCTCTTGGTGGTGTGGGTCAACGCGCCACCCAGCTCTTCGGCGGTCACTTCTTCGTGCGTCACGGTCTTGACCACTTCGGGGCCCGTGACGAACATGTAAGACGTGTCCTTGACCATGAAGATGAAATCGGTCAAAGCTGGCGAATACACCGCACCACCCGCCGAGGGGCCCATGATCATGCTGATCTGCGGCACCACGCCGCTGGCCATCACGTTGCGCTGGAACACATCGGCATAACCACCCAAAGACGCCACGCCTTCTTGAATACGCGCACCGCCCGAATCATTGAGGCCAATCACCGGCGCGCCGACCTTCATGGCCTGGTCCATGATCTTGCAGATCTTCTCGGCGTGGGTTTCCGACAAAGCGCCGCCGTACACGGTGAAGTCCTGGCTGAACACAAACACCAGCCGGCCGTTGATCATGCCGTAGCCGGTGACCACACCGTCGCCGGGGATCTTGTTGTCCTGCATGCCAAAGTCGGTGCAGCGGTGCTCCACGAACATGTCCCACTCTTCAAAGGTACCTTCGTCCAGCAACACCTCGATGCGCTCACGCGCCGTGAGCTTGCCCTTGGCGTGCTGCGCATCGATGCGCTTTTGTCCGCCGCCCAAGCGGGCCGCAGCCCGCTTTTTTTCCAGTTGTTCAATGATGTCTTGCATGGTGGCTCTCTCTTTTCTTCAGGAAGATGGGGGTTCACTCTGTGCCTGGTAAGCACTGAGCAGTTGACGGGCAGCCGTCGACGCGGCCAATTGACCCGCTGCGACTTGTTGGCTGAGTTGGGGCAGCAGCGTTTTCACACGCGTCTGCGCCCGAAAGTTTTGTTTCAAACCTGCGTCGATGCGCTCCCACATCCACGACAGGGCTTGCTGTTGGCGGCGCAAGGCGAGCCGGCCATTGGTCGTTTGCAGGCTTCGGAACTCACTGACTGCAGCCCAAAAACCGTCCACGCCCTGGCCCAGCAAAGCACTCAGCTTCACCACCTTGGGATGCCACTGCGAGGTGTCGGCGTGCGCGTGACCCGAGCCGCCGTGCATGCCCAGCAGTTGCAGTGCGCTGGTGATCTGCAACTCGGCGCGGGTGGCCGCAATGGCGTCGATGTCGGCCTTGTTGATGACCACCAGATCGGCGATTTCCATCACGCCTTTTTTGATGGCCTGCAAATCGTCGCCCGCATTGGGGAGCTGCATCAGCACAAACATGTCGGTCATATTGGCCACGGCCGTCTCGGACTGGCCCACACCCACGGTCTCGACGATCACCACGTCGTAGCCCGCCGCTTCGCAGACCAGCATCGATTCGCGGGTTTTTTCGGCCACACCACCCAGGGTGCCGCTGCTCGGGCTGGGGCGGATGTAGGCACGTTCGTGCACGCTGAGCAACTCCATCCGGGTCTTGTCGCCCAGAATCGACCCGCCCGATACGGTGCTCGATGGGTCCACCGCCAGCACCGCCACACGGTGACCTTGGCCAATCAAATACAAACCCAGCGCTTCGATGAAGGTGGACTTGCCCACGCCCGGCACACCGCTGATGCCCAAGCGGAACGAGTTGCCCGTGTGCGGCAGCATGGCCGTGAGCAGCTCGTCAGCCAAGGCCCGGTGGTCCGGGCGGGTGGATTCGAGCAAGGTGATGGCCTTGGCCATGGCGCGGCGCTGCACGGCAGCGCTGCCATTCAACAAGCCGTCGAGCAAGTGCTCAGGACTCACCCGATCGCCTTCTTGATCTGTTCGAGCACATCCTTGGCGCTGACCGGGATCGGTGTGCCGGGGCCGTAGATGCCTTTGACGCCTGCTTCGTAGAGCATGTCGTAGTCCTGGCGAGGGATCACACCGCCGACGAAGACGATGATGTCGTCGGCACCCTGCTTCTTGAGTTCGGCAATGATGGCGGGCACCAAGGTTTTGTGGCCAGCGGCCAGCGTGCTCACACCCACAGCGTGGACGTCGTTCTCAATCGCCTGGCGGGCGCACTCTTCGGGGGTCTGGAACAAGGGGCCCATGTCCACGTCGTAGCCCAGGTCGGCAAACGCGGTGGCGACCACTTTGGCGCCCCGGTCGTGGCCGTCCTGGCCGAGTTTGGAGATCATCACGCGGGGACGGCGGCCTTGCGCTTCGGCAAAAGCGGCGATGTCGGCTTTGAGCTGGTTCCAGTATTCCATGGTGTCTCCCACGTTTTCACCGTCGTCATAAGCAGCGGCATACACGCCCGTGACTTTTTGCGTGTCGGCACGGTGGCGGCCAAAGGCTTTTTCCAGCGCGTCCGACACTTCGCCGACCGTGGCACGCATGCGCACGGCCTGAATCGACAAGTCGAGCAGGTTTCCTTGGCCGGATTCGGCTGCGGCGCTCAGCGCGTCCAGCGCAGCCTGCACCTTGGCGCTGTCGCGGCTGGCGCGGATGGCTTTGAGGCGTGCGATCTGGCCGTCGCGCACGCGCACGTTGTCGATCGACAGCGTCTCGATCGGGTCTTCCTTGGCCAGCTTGTATTTGTTCACGCCCACGATGACGTCTTTGCCCGAATCGATGCGGGCCTGCTTTTCCGCCGCAGCGGCTTCGATCTTGAGCTTGGCCCAGCCGCTGCCTACGGCATTGGTCATGCCGCCCATGGCCTCGACTTCTTCAATGATCGCCCAGGCCTTGTCGGCCATCTCTTGGGTCAGGCTTTCCATCATGTAGCTGCCAGCCCAGGGGTCGATCACGTTGGTGATGTGGGTCTCTTCCTGGATGATGAGCTGCGTGTTGCGGGCAATGCGGGCGCTGAATTCGGTGGGCAAAGCAATCGCTTCGTCAAAGCTGTTGGTGTGCAGCGACTGGGTGCCGCCAAACACGGCCGCCATGGCCTCGATGGTGGTGCGCACCACGTTGTTGTAGGGGTCTTGCTCGGTGAGCGACCAGCCAGACGTCTGGCTGTGCGTGCGCAGCATGAGGCTCTTGGGGTTCTTGGCGTTGAAGCCCTTCATGATGCGGCACCACAGCAGCCGTGCCGCGCGCATCTTGGCGATCTCCAGGTAGAAGTTCATGCCCACCGCCCAGAAGAAGGACAGGCGACCGGCAAAGTCGTCCACATCCATGCCCTTCGCGATGGCGGTCTTCACATATTCCTTGCCGTCGGCCAGGGTGAAGGCCATCTCGAGTGCCTGGTTGGCGCCGGCTTCCTGCATGTGGTAGCCCGAGATCGAGATCGAGTTGAACTTGGGCATGTTCTTGCTCGTGTACTCGATGATGTCGCCGATGATCTTCATCGACGGCTCGGGCGGGTAGATGTAGGTGTTGCGCACCATGAACTCTTTCAGAATGTCGTTCTGAATCGTTCCGCTCAGTTGGTCCTGCGAGACGCCCTGCTCTTCCGCTGCCACCACGTAACCGGCCAGCACCGGCAGCACCGCGCCGTTCATGGTCATGGACACGCTGACCTTGTCCAACGGAATCTGGTCAAACAGGATTTTCATGTCCTCGACCGAGTCGATCGCCACGCCGGCCTTGCCCACGTCGCCCGTGACGCGCGGATGGTCGGAGTCGTAACCGCGGTGCGTGGCCAGGTCAAACGCCACCGACACGCCCTGCCCGCCTGCGGCCAGAGCCTTGCGGTAAAACGCGTTGGATTCTTCGGCGGTGGAGAAACCCGCGTATTGGCGGATCGTCCAGGGACGCACCGCGTACATGGTGGCCTGCGGGCCGCGAAGGAAGGGCTCGAAGCCCGGCAGCGTGTTGGCGTAAGGCAAGTTCGCCGTGTCTTCGGCGGTGTAGAGCGGCTTGACGACGATGCCGTCGGGCGTCTTCCAGTTCAGGGCGTTCACATCGCCACCCGGGGCGGATTTAGCGGCGGCTTTTTGCCAGGCTTCCAGATTGGCGGCGTTGAATTCAAAGGATGGAGACGTCATGGCGCTGTGCTTTCGGGACAAAAATGACTGGTCCGGATTTTGGCAGCTTGCAACTGCCTACCGGCTTACAAGTACCGTGATTCATAATTATTGATGCAGAATATTTTAACCGGCTTACAATTCAGCATCTGAAACGCCCTGACCTGCCCCCGCCTCGACCGCTCACACCATGTCTGCCCTGTCCCTTGCCCCCCGCGCCCTGTACGAAGAAGTGGCCGAACTCCTGCGCCAGCGCATTTTTGCGCGCGAACTGGAGCCGGGCAGCTGGATCGACGAGTTGCGCATTGCCGAGGCCCTGGGCATCAGCCGTACCCCGCTGCGTGAAGCCCTGAAGGTGCTGGCAGCCGAGGGCCTGGTGACGATGAAGGTTCGCCGCGGCGCCTACGTGACCGAAGTCAGCGAAAAAGACCTGCGCGATGTGTACCACCTGCTGGCCCTGCTCGAATCAGACGCTGCCCGCGTGGTGGCACAGAACGCCAGTGCCGAACAGATGGCACAGATTCAGGCCTTGCACCAGGACCTGGAAAAAGCCAAACACGACCGGGACCGTTTCTTCGAGATCAACGAAGCCTTTCACATGCTGCTGCTGGAATTGGCCGACAACCGCTGGCGCGACCAAATGGTGGCCGACCTGCGCAAGGTGATGAAGCTCAACCGCCACAGCTCGCTGTTCAAAGAGGGCCGCATTGAGCAATCCCTGGCCGAGCACCGCGCCATCGTGCAGGCCCTGACCGAACGCCAGCCCGAGCAAGCGGCCGAGCGCATGTCGGCGCACTTCACAAACGGCTTGCAGGCCGCGCAATAAATCTGAGGGTCAGTCGCTGACCACCGCCCCGCGTGCCAGCGCCGCACGGGCCAAAGCCCAGACCTGTCGCGGCGGCAAAGGTTTGAGTTTGTGGTCGCTCCAGACCTGACGCCACAAACGCCCCCCACGCTGGCCGTGATACAGGCCCAGCATGTGGCGGGCAATGGCGTACCAAGGGCAGCCGTCTTCGGCAAAGGCCCGCTCCATGTAGGCCACCATGGCCTCTTCCACCGCTTCGCGGCCGGGCACCTCGTGGGCATCGCCATAAAACGTGGCGTCCCAGCTGCCCAGCAGCCAGGGGTTGTAATAGGCTTCGCGGCCCACCATCACACCGTCAGCATGCTGCAAATGCTGCGCGATCTCTTCGTTGGTCTTGATGCCGCCGTTCACGGCGATCAGCAGGCCCGGAAAGTCCTTTTTGAGCTGGTAGGCCAGCTCGTAGCGCAGCGGCGGGATTTCGCGGTTTTCCTTGGGACTCAGGCCGTCGAGCCAGGCATTGCGGGCGTGCACGATGAACACCCGGCACCCCGCCTCGCTCACCGTGCCCACAAAGTCGCGCACGAAGTCATAGCTTTCGATGCGATCAATGCCAATGCGGTGCTTCACCGTGACGGGCACATCCACCACGTCCAGCATGGCTTTGACCCCGTCGGCCACGGTGCGCGGCTCGTTCATCAGGCAAGCGCCAAACGCGCCGCGCTGCACCCGGTCTGAGGGGCAGCCGCAATTGAGGTTGATCTCGTCATAGCCCCACTCTTGCCCCAGCTTGGCGGCATAGGCCAGGTCGGCCGCATCGCTGCCGCCTAATTGCAGCGCCACGGGGTGTTCTTCGGCGTTGAAGCGCAGGTGCCGCTGCACGCTGCCATGGCGCAAAGCACCGGTGGTCACCATCTCGGTGTAGAGCAGCGTGTGGCGGGTCAGCAGGCGATGGAAAAAACGGCAATGACGGTCAGTCCAGTCCATCATCGGGGCGACGGACAGGCGCCAGCGTTGGGGTTCAGGAAAATGCATAGGGACGGATTATCCTTGGCTGGTGCCGGACTTGACCCAGGCCCGGGCAAGCGCCCGTTGGGACGGCGTATAAAGACCTGTGGTCGCAAGGCTGACAAGACAAAAAATTCTGGAGAGGAAAGATGAGCAACGCAACGATGTGGTGGGTCCTGTCCGGTGTGCTGGTGGCACTGGAGTTGGTGACCGGCACTTTTTACCTGCTGATGCTGAGCCTGGGCGCCGTGGCGGCAGCCTTGACCGCCATGGCAGGTTATGGCCTGACCACCCAACTCGTGGTGGCGGCGGTCGTGGGCGGCCTTGGGGCCGTGCTGCTGGGCCAATGGCGCAAGCGCCAAGCCGCCACGCCACAAGAAGCGCAAGACCAGCATCTGGACCTGGGGGCCACTGTGATGGTCGAGGCCTGGGACGCACAGGGCACCACACGGGTCTTGCACCGGGGCGCGGCCTGGAGTGCCGAGCTGGCCCCGGGCCAAAGCGCCGCACCGGGTGCACACCGCATTCAGGCCATCGCGGGCAACCGCCTGGTCCTCGAGAAAATCTGAGCACACCGCTCCAACCACTCAATAGGGAGAAAAACCATGGAAGTCGCAGCCGTTCTCGTGATCATCGCGGTCCTGTTCATCGTCAAGACCGTCAAAGTCGTGCCACAGCAAGAAGCCTGGGTGGTCGAAAGGCTAGGCAAATTCCACGCCAGCCTGGCCCCGGGCCTGAACTTTGTGGTGCCTTTTGTCGACAACGTGATCCAGAAGCACAGCCTGAAAGAAATCCCACTCGACGTGCCCAGCCAGATTTGCATCACCCGCGACAACACGCAGCTGCAGGTCGACGGCATCCTGTACTTTCAGGTCACCGACCCCAAACTGGCCAGCTACGGCTCGTCCAACTACATCGTGGCGGTGACGCAACTGGCGCAAACCAGCCTGCGCAGCGTGATCGGCAAGTTGGAACTGGACAAGACTTTTGAAGAGCGCGACATCATCAATGCGCAGGTGGTCGCCGCCATCGACGAGGCGGCGCTCAACTGGGGCGTGAAGGTACTGCGCTACGAGATCAAGGACCTGACACCGCCCAAGGAAATTTTGCTGGCCATGCAGTCGCAAATCACGGCCGAGCGTGAAAAGCGCGCCCTGATCGCAGCCTCCGAAGGCCGCCGCCAGGAGCAGATCAACATCGCCACGGGCGAGCGCGAGGCCTTCATTGCACGATCAGAGGGTGAGAAACAAGCCGCCATCAACAAAGCGCAAGGCGATGCCGCCGCCATCACCGAAATGGCCAACGCCACCGCGCAGGCCATCGAGCGCATCGCCGCCGCCATCCGCCAGCCAGGGGGTGAGCAGGCGGTGCAACTCAAGGTGGCGGAGCAAGCCGTGCAGGCTTACGGCAAAGTGGCGCAAGACGCCAAAACCACACTCATCGTGCCGGGCAACATGACCGAAGTGTCCGGGCTGATCGCCTCGGCCATGCAGATGGTGAACACCGGCAAGCAAGTCGGCCCCTGAACGCCTGCTTGCAAAAACAAAAAACCCGCCGAGGCGGGTTTTTTTGTGGGCCATGCCCAGAGTGATGTGGCCCAAGGGCCCGGGCATCAGCCCATGTGCAAACCACCGTTGACCGAGAAGTCAGCGCCAGTGGCGTAACCACCCTCTTCGCTGGCCAACCAGGCGATGATGGAAGCGATCTCGCTGGGCTTACCCAAGCGCTTGACGGGCACGGTGGCCACGATTTTTTCCAGCACGTCAGGACGGATGGCGTTGACCATGTCGGTGCCGATATAGCCCGGCGACACGGTGTTCACGGTCACGCCCTTGGTGGCCAACTCTTGCGCCAAGGCCATCGAAAAACCATGCATGCCGGCTTTGGCAGCCGAGTAGTTGGTTTGGCCTGCCTGGCCTTTTTCACCGTTGACCGACGAGATGTTGATGATGCGGCCCCAGCCCTTTTCAACCATGTCGGACACGACCTGCTTGGTCACGTTGAACATGGAGTCCAGGTTGGTGTTCATCACGGCGTCCCAGTCATCCCGGGTCATCTTCAGGAACATGCGGTCCTTGGTGATGCCCGCGTTGTTCACCAGCACATCGATGCTGCCGTGCTCGGCCTTGGCCTTGCTGAAGGCTTCCACCGTGGAATCCCAGTCACCGACGTTGCCCACCGATGCATAGAAAGTGAAGCCTTGGGCTTTTTGCTCGTTCAGCCACTTGTTGTAGTCACGGGTCGGGCCGCAACCGGCGATGACCTTGAAGCCCTCCTGATGAAGGCGTTGGCAAATCGCGGTACCGATACCGCCCATGCCACCTGTGACGTAAGCTACTTTTTGACTCATGTTTGTCTCCTTGTTATGAGTGAAGTGGGATCAATGAAGTCCGCTCAAACCGCGATGATTGGCTGCCCTTATACGGTTGGACAGTGCGCCAAACCACGCCGCATGAGCGGCGCAGGTTTTTAAACGCGTTCAACCGCCAATGACACGCCCATGCCGCCGCCGATGCACAGCGCGGCCAGGCCTTTTTTGGCCTGAGTGCGCTGCATTTCGTGCAACAGAGTCACCAGAATGCGGCAACCGGATGCGCCAATCGGGTGGCCAATCGCAATGGCACCGCCGTTGACGTTGACTTTGGCCGGATCGATGTCCAGCGCCTTGTTGACGGCGCAGGCTTGTGCAGCAAAGGCCTCGTTCAGCTCGAACAGGTCCACATCCTGCGCCTTCCAGCCCGCACGGGCCAAGGCCTTTTGCGAAGCGGGCACCGGGCCCATGCCCATGGTGGCCGGGTCCAGACCGCTGGTGCCGAAGGCGGCAATGCGGGCCAGGGGCTTGAGGCCCAAGGCGGCGGCCTTTTTGGCGCTCATCACCATCACGGCGGCAGCGCCGTCGTTGATGCCCGAGGCATTGCCAGCCGTCACGCTGCCCGCCTTGTCAAACGCAGGGCGCAGACCGGCCAGCGCCTCGGCATTGGTTTTCTTGTTGATGAACTCGTCGGTGTTGAAGACCAGCGGATCGCCCTTGCGCTGGGGGATCAGCACATCGACGATCTCGTCCTTGAACTTGCCCGCGTCTTGCGCAGCAGCGGCTTTTTGCTGGCTGCCCAAGGCCAGGGCGTCTTGCATGTCGCGGGTGATGCCATGGGCCTTGGCCACGTTCTCGGCGGTGATGCCCATGTGGTACTGGTTGTACACGTCCCACAGGCCGTCCACGATCATGGTGTCGGTCATCTTCCAGTCGCCCATGCGCTGGCCGTCGCGGCTGCCGTTCAAGACGTGCGGGCTGGCGCTCATGTTTTCCTGCCCACCCGCGATCACGATCTCGCTGTCGCCCCAGGCCACAGCCTGTGCGGCCAGCATCACGGCTTTCAGGCCCGAGCCGCACACGGCGTTGATGGTCAGCGCCGGGGTCTCTTTGGCCAGCCCGGCTTTCATCATGGCTTGGCGGGCGGGGTTCTGGCCCACGCCTGCGGCCAGCACCTGGCCCATGATGACTTCGCCAATGGCGTCGACCGGCAAGCCGCTGCGCTGGAGCAAGCCCTGGATGACGATGCTGCCCAGCTCGGTGGCAGGGGTCTTGGCGAGCGAGCCGCCAAATTTGCCCACGGCGGTGCGAGCGGCTGCGACGATGACGATGTCTTCCATTTTTCAGATCTCCGTTGTGTCAATAAAAATCAGGCTTTGGCTTTGACGTAACGACCAGGGGCCGCTTCGATGGCTTTGAATTGGCTGCCTTTGCCATAGGTTTTGGGGGCGGCAATTTGCTTGCCCGCATGGCCCTTGAGCCAATCGGACCAGTCGGTCCACCAGCTGCCGGGCAGCTCTTTGGCACTGACGATCCAGTCATTCACATCGGCCGGGAATTTGCTGCCCTCGCTCAGCCAGTGGCTGCGCTTTTTGGCGGCGGGCGGGTTGATCACGCCCGCGATGTGGCCCGAGGCCCCCATGACAAAACGCTTTTTGCCCGGCAGCACCTGGGTGCTGGCGTACGCGCCGCCGATGGGCACGATGTGGTCTTCACGCGAGCCGTAGATGTAGACCGGCATGTCGACCTTGCCCAAATCAATGGGCTCGCCACAGACTTTGACCTTGCCGGGCTTGACCAGGTTGTTTTCCAGGTAGGTGTTGCGCAGGTACCAGGCGTAAAAAGGTCCGGGCAAATTGGTCGAGTCGCTGTTCCAGTAAAGCAGGTCAAACGGTGGCGGGGTCTCGCCCTTGAGGTAGTTGCCCACCACATAGTTCCAGACCAGGTCGTTGGGGCGCAGAAAGCTGAAAGTCGAGGCCAGGTCCTGTCCCTTGAGCAAGCCGCCCTTGCCCATTTGCTGCTCACGGAACTTGACGAAGTTCTCGTCAATGAACACGTCCAGAATGCCGGTGTCGGTGAAGTTGATCAGGGTGGTGAGGAAGGTGGCACTGGCCACAGGCTTTTCGCCACGGGCCGCCAACACGGCCAAAGCGGTCGACAAGATGGTGCCGCCCACGCAAAAACCCAGCGCGTTGATCTTGGGTGCGCCCGTGATCGACTGCACCGTGCTGATGGCTTGGATGGCCGCTTGCTCGATGTAGTCGTCCCAGGTCTTTTGCGCCATGGACTCGTCGGGGTTGCGCCAGCTCACCACAAAGGTGCGGTGGCCTTGGCTCACGGCGTAACGGATGAAGGAATTTTCGGGCTGCAGATCCAGGATGTAGAACTTGTTGATGCAAGGCGGCACCAGCAAGAAAGGTCTTTCGTAGACCTTGGCCGTGAGCGGCTTGTATTCGATGAGCTGGAAAAACTCGTTCTCAAAGACCACCGCGCCTTCGGTGGTGGCCACGTTCTTGCCCACCTCGAACAGGCTTTCGTCGGTCATCGACACATGGCCTTGCTGCATGTCGTGCATCAGGTTCTGGATGCCCTTGGCAATGCTTTCGCCTTTTGTTTCTACCGCCTTCTTTTGGGCCTCTGCGTTGAATGCCAAAAAATTGCTGGGCGCTGATGCGGCCACCCATTGCTCAATGGCAAAGCGGATGCGGTTGCGGGTTTTCTCATCGGCATCCACCGCATCGGCCAAGCCCATCATCGTGCGGGCGTTGAGCAAATAGGTGGCGGCATTGAACGCCGCGACCGGGTTGGACGTCCATGCCTCGCCCGAAAAGCGACGGTCCTTGATTTGCAAGCTGTTTTGCAGGCTCTGGTTCCACAGCTCCGACGCTTCTTTGAAATACTGGCCTTGCAGGGCCTGGATCTTTTCCGGCGACAATTTGAGTGGTGGCGTCGCCGAAACAGCACCTGGCTTCACGCCCCCCAGATCCATGGTCTGGAAATGCTGCATGGCCTGCCCCCAGCTTTTGGACAGATTTTGCTGAAAACCCTCGCTCATTTGGGTCCAAAATTCCGGCGTCGATGCACTCATGCCTTGTCTCCTGAAAGAATTGCTTTTTTTGAATCTCGCGGATCAAGTATCTTTCAAATTGATGTCACCTAAATTACAAGGCAAAAAAATTTATGTATTTAACCGTCATTGCCTGGCTTTATGTGACCTTGCTCATGGCACTGGTCGAAGCCTTTAGTACACAGGGTACTGTTTTGGGGGCGGTCATCACCTTTTTGCTTTATGGCTTGTTGCCCATTTCCCTGGTGGTTTATTTGTTTGGAACACCGCTGCGCTACAAAGCCAGGCAAAAAACCGAACATACCGCCCAAAACATCGTCCCCGCCGAAATCTCAGTCATCCAGCCAGATGCAGGCGGCCATGCGGCCCGTCTGCCCGAAAACGCGGCTGTCACGTCGGTGAGAAAAGAAGAGCGCGGGCTGTGATGCCGTGCACCACGGCGGCTGGCTGTTGTTGCCATAAATTTGCTGGACCCCAAGGTCCAACAGCCGCTTGCGGGCCAAGCCCGCCAAATCTGCCAGAAATTTCCCCCCAGCCAAGGGCGTGAACAGCGCGTTGACCTCTGGCGATCCGTCATCAAACGCCGCCCTCACCTCTTGTCCCACCTCGAAAGCCTGCGGTCCGATGCAGGGACCCAGCCAGGCCATCACACCCGATGGGTCACCACCCGAAATCGGCAAGCAGGACACCAGCGACTCCAAGATGCCCTGGCCCTGGACGCCGGCCAGGCCACGCCAGCCCGCATGCGCGGCAGCAACCCATCGACCGGACACATCGCACAAGAGCACAGGCAAACAGTCAGCGACCATGATGGTGCAAGCCAGCTCGCTGGAACTTGTCCAGCACCCGTCCACCTGCGCACCATGGGCCGTATCAGGCGTCAACCTCAGCACCGATGCACCGTGCACTTGTTGCAAATAAACGGTTGGCTTTCGCACTTGGTCCGCCAGTCGCGCCCGATTGATTTGGACATTGCTTGGCACGTCCCCCACATGGTCACCCACATTCATGCTGTCCCACGGCGAGTCGGAAACACCGCCTTCCCGGGTGGTCATGATGGCGCGAACCTTGTGCGGAGCAGGCCAGTCAGGTTGAATCCAGGATGCAGGGAATGCGTGCATGTTCAAAATCATAGCGCCCGGTGCGAAGTTGAACTTCTTTTATTGTGTAATGAATGCATGTCGCTTGAACCTCCGTCACTCGATCTGCCCTGGGTCCAACACGGCGAACCGCTGCCACCGGTCACCCAGGCATGGGGCCCATTGTCACCTGCGCCGGGCCTGCTGGCGGCCAGCAGTGATTTGAGCGCCGAGCGTTTGATCGAGTCTTATGGCCAAGGCATTTTCCCTTGGTTCAGCAGCGGACAACCCGTGCTGTGGTGGAGCCCCGATCCACGCATGGTCCTTCAAACCAAGCATTTTCGTTTTCACCGCTCACTGCGGCAACGCCTCAAGCGTTGCTTGATGAACGGCGGGTTTGAGTTGCGTTTCGATAGTGATTTCAGCCAAGTCATACGGCGCTGTGCTGCAAGCCCGCGCCAAGGACAAAATGGCACCTGGATTTTGCCGTCCATGATCAACGCCTACGAAGAACTGCATCAACTGGGCTTTGCGCACAGCGCCGAAGTCTGGCTGGATGGCACGCTGGTGGCTGGCCTGTACTTTGTCGCCATGGGGCATGCCGTATTCGGCGAATCCATGTTCACCACTTTGCCTGATGGCTCCAAAATGGCCCTGGCGCTTCTCGTCAGCGTTTGCCTGCAGCACGGCATCCAGGCCATCGATTGCCAGCAGAACACGCGCCATTTGGCCTCTCTGGGTGCCAGTGAGCTACCTCGCGAGACCTTCATCCGAAGCGTGCAGCATGGCATCGCACAGCCAGGCCTTGACTGGGCGCATGAAACTTTATACTGGCCTGCGTTGACGGCATTGGACAACCCGACGTGACCCATCTGAACGACCTTCCTCTTCAGGCGCTGCAGTTCTACGCGACAGCCCCTTACGCCTGCAGCTATTTGCCTGACAGGTCAGCACGGTCCCAGGTGGCCACGCCCAGCCATCTGATTCACAACGAGGTTTATTCTGACTTGGTGCAGCAAGGCTTTCGCCGCAGCGGCATGTTTACCTACCGACCTTACTGTGATGGCTGCCAGGCTTGTCAGCCCCTGCGTGTCAAAGTGCCCGAATTTCGACCTGACCGCAGCCAGCGTCGAGCCCAACAGGCGCATGGGCATTTGAAAGCACGCGTCCTGGATCTCCAATTCGACCCCGAACATTACGCGCTCTACCTGCGCTATCAAAACGCTCGCCATGCGGGCGGGGGCATGGACCAGGACAGTGTGGACCAATACACCCAGTTTTTGCTCCAAAGCCGGGTCAATTCCCGGATCATCGAATTTCGCGAACCTGCGCCGGAGCATGCATTGGGCAGGCTCAAAATGATCAGCATTGTGGATGTGCTGAACCACGGACTTTCGGCGGTTTACACCTTCTACGAACCAGACGAAGGTGCCAGTTATGGCACCTATGGCGTCCTCTGGCAGATACAGCAAGCGGCCGACCTGGGCCTGCCCTACGTCTATTTAGGTTACTGGATTGAGAACAGCGCCAAAATGAATTACAAAGCCCGATTCAAGCCGTGCGAACTGCGCGTCCAAGGCGAATGGCAAGCCATGGCTTGAAGCTGACCGCCAGACTGCCCTGGATCTTCCTGCACCTCAATTTCACAGTGTAAAATCCAAACACATCTGCAGTACACGATGAAAAAAGACCCCGCCATCGCCGCCACCCCCACCATTCAAGTCATTGAACGGATGTTCACCTTGATGGATGTGTTGGCCTCCCGCGAAGAAGCCATTTCGCTCAAGGAAATCAGCCAAAAAACGGGGCTGCACCCCTCCACCGCGCACCGCATCCTCAACGACCTGGCCACTGGCCGTTTCGTCGACCGGCCCGAAGCGGGCAGTTACCGTTTGGGCATGCGCTTGCTGGAATTGGGCAACATGGTCAAAGGCCGCCTGAACGTGCGGGATGCCGCCTTGGCACCGATGCGCGAGCTGCACAAGCTGATCCAGCAGCCGGTGAACCTGAGCATGCGCCAAGGCGATGAAATCGTCTATATCGAGCGCGCCTACAGCGAACGTTCTGGCATGCAAGTGGTCAGGGCCATTGGCGGCCGAGCCCCCTTGCACCTGACCTCGGTAGGCAAACTTTTTCTGGCAGCCGATGACCCTTTGCGTGTGCGCTCCTACGCCACGCGTACCGGCTTATCTGGCCAGACACGCAACAGCATCACACAGTTGCAAGTCCTGGAAAGAGAGTTGTCACGAGTGAAACAGTCAGGATTTGCCCGCGACAACGAAGAATTGGAACTGGGCGTGCGCTGCATTGCGGCAGGCATCTACGATGATCAAGGCAAATTGCTGGCCGGCTTGTCCATATCAGCCCCTGCAGACCGCATCGACGACAGCTGGTTGCCCAAACTGCAAGAGACTGCCCGGGAAATATCCAGCACACTGGGGCACCACTCGGAGCGCTGAACGGACCTCGGGTCTTTCAAGTCAAGCGAGTGACCCCTTCAGGGCAAGAACATGACAAAAGCGGCTGGATTGCGCACGCACGCGTTGTGAATTCGCGTGCGCTGTTTGATCACCCAGGGCGGTGCTCCCCCAGCGCTTGCTTGCTCGATTGCCACGAGGATTTGTTCTCCACCCATTTGCGTACACGCTCGGCATCACCAATGCGGCTGAGCTTACCCGCCGAGTCCAGGAACACCATGATGAGTTTGCGCCCTGCGACCTGAGCCTGCATCACCAGGCACTGGCCCGCTTCAGAGATGTAGCCGGTTTTTTGCAGGCCAATGTCCCATTGAGGGCTCTTGACCAGACGGTTGGTGTTGTTGTACTGCAAAGTTCGACGTCCCACAGCGACTTCCCGACCATGTGAGGTGGACAGTTCGCGCAGCACAGGCTCTTTGTAAGCAGCAGAAACCAGAATGGCCAGGTCGTTGGCACTCGACTGGTTGCGGCTGGACAAACCTGTAGGTTCCACGTAACGGGTGTCCACCATGCCCAGACTCTGAGCGCGGTTGTTCATGCGCGCCACGAATTCACTCAATCCGCCGGGAAACGTGCGGCCCAAGGCGTGCGCGGCGCGGTTTTCACTGGACATCAAAGCCAGGTGCAGCATTTCACCCCGGCTCAGCTCGGTCCCCACGGCCAGGCGTGAAGAGCTGCCTTTTTCGGTGTCAACATCGGCTTGCGTGATGGTGATGCGCTCCGACATGGGCAAATGGGCCTCGGAAATAACCAAACCTGTCATCAGCTTGGTCAAGGACGCAATGGGCAAAACGGCATGGTCATTTTTGCGGTACAAAACTTCGTGCGTGTCCTGGTCAACCACCAACGCGACGCTGGAGTTCAAATCAAGCGCATCGGCGGTGGCACGCAAGCCGGCCATTTGACCAAATGAGGCTTTCATGGGCACAGCGGCCTGGCCGCTGGTGACATTGCGCCGTGTGCCAGAGGATCGCGCTTTGGTGGTCTTGGCACTGCGGCGCGCTGCCGGCGTCACCGCATTTTTCTTGGTTTTTTTCACCTTGGCCGATGAAGCCGATGACGAATTCGTCTGGGCGCTGGCCGGGTTGACCTGGCTAGCCAACACAACGGCCAAGCCTGCCGCCACGATCAAGGACGATGCCCGCATCAATGCAAGGGACAAGGAAGGCAAAGGAGCAATTTTCAGCAGCATTGAGAGTCGGGTCGTGGTTTTGGGTCAATTCAGATTTTGAGTGTACCCAAATAAAAAAAGTCACGCAAGAACAATAACTTACGTGACTTTCGTAAAGCTCAAAATTACCTCATTAGGATTCACTTTAACCTTGAGCTGCCACCCTGTCTGCTGTACTTTGCAGCTTGTTGAGTGCGCTCAGGTAGGCTTTGGCAGACGCCACCACGATATCAGGATCCGATCCCACGCCATTGACGACGCGCCCACTGTTTTGCAAACGAACAGTGACTTCACCTTGGCTTTCGGTCGAACCGCTGATGGCATTGACCGAATACAAGACCATCTCGGCTCCGCTTTGAACATGGGACTCGATGGCTTTGAGGGACGCATCCACAGGGCCATTGCCATCGGATTCACTGCGCACCTCTTTGCCACCCACCGTGAACACGACCGCAGCATGGGGGCGCTCGCCGGTTTCACTGTGCTGGGACATGGACACGAACCCAAACTGCTCTTTTTCGCTGGTGACGCTTTCATCACTGACCAAGGCCAGAATGTCTTCGTCGAAAATTTCGCTCTTGCGGTCGGCCAATTCCTTGAACTTGGCAAATGCGTTGTTGACCTCGGTTTCACTCTCCAAGGTCACCCCCAGGTCCTGCAAGCGCTGCTTGAAGGCATTGCGGCCGCTGAGCTTACCCAGCACGATTTTGTTGGTGGTCCAGCCCACGTCCTCGGCACGCATGATTTCGTAGGTGTCTCGGGCCTTGAGCACGCCGTCCTGGTGGATGCCCGAGGCATGGGCAAAGGCGTTCGCCCCCACCACCGCCTTGTTGGGCTGCACCACAAAACCGGTGGTCTGGCTGACCATGCGGCTGGCGGCCACGATGTGGCTGGTGTCAATGCCAATGTCCAGACCGAAATAGTCGCGGCGGGTTTTCACGGCCATGACCACTTCTTCAAGCGAACAGTTGCCTGCACGCTCGCCCAGACCATTGATGGTGCACTCGACTTGGCGGGCACCGCCGATCTTCACACCGGCCAGCGAGTTGGCCACCGCCATGCCCAAATCGTTGTGGCAGTGCACCGACCAGATGGCTTTGTCAGAGTTGGGAATGCGCTCGCGCAAGGTCTTGATGAACTCGCCATACAGCTCGGGAACGGCATAACCCACGGTGTCGGGCACGTTGATGGTGGTGGCGCCCTCGGCAATGACCGCCTCCAGAATGCGGCACAAAAATTCCATGTCGCTGCGGTAACCGTCTTCAGGGCTGAACTCGACGTCGCCCACCAGGTTGCGGGCAAAGCGCACCGACTGCTTGGCTTGCTCAAACACCTGGTCGGGTGTCATGCGCAGCTTCTTTTCCATGTGCAAAGGCGAGGTGGCAATGAAGGTGTGAATGCGACCGCTGTTGGCACCTTTCAGGGCTTCGGCTGCACGCGCGATGTCACGGTCATTGGCACGCGACAAAGAGCAAATGGTGGAATCCTTGATGGCGTCGGCGATGGTTTTGACCGCCTCAAAGTCACCGTTGGAGCTGGCGGCAAAACCGGCTTCAATGACGTCCACACGCAGGCGTTCCAGTTGACGGGCGATGCGCAGTTTCTCATCGCGGGTCATGGAGGCGCCTGGCGATTGCTCGCCGTCGCGCAAAGTGGTGTCGAAAATAATCAGTTTGTCAGCCATGTTCACTCCTGGTCAAAAACCCGCAAGTCCAAGCAAAAAATGCAAAAGGCCCGTTGCGGATGGCATACGGGCCTTTTGGGAAAATGTTTGCGTGCGCTACACATCCCGCCCGTGGGGCGCTAGCAGTAGTGCAAACAAAGAAAATTTCATACAAATACTTTAGCACAGTTCAAAACAGGCCTTGTCGTGCACAGGACATCACTGGTGTAAGCCACGCTCTTCGGGCTCGTCGGTGGAGGTGCTGATCATGCTGGTCGGCTGCCCTTTGGCCTTGCGCCAGACATAAATCACATAACCGCTCAGGCCGTAACCCACAAAGACGGCAAACAACACGGTGGGGGGATCGATGTTGACCACCGCAATGCCCAAGGCGACCAACACCAGCGTGGCAAAGGGCACGCTCTTTTTCATGTGCATGTCCTTGAAGCTGTAAAACGGCACATTGGTCACCATGGTCAGGCCCGCAAACAGGCACACGGCAAACATGCCCCACGACACCGCTTTGGCGGGCACGGCGTTTTCAAACATGATCCACACAAAACCCATCACCAAGGCCGCCGCGGCTGGCGAGGGCAAACCTTGGAAATAACGCTTGTCGACCACGCCTGTATTGACGTTGAAACGGGCCAGGCGCAGCGCTGCGCAAGCACAGTACACAAAAGCGGCAATCCAGCCCCAACGGCCCAGCTCCTTCAAGGTCCAGACGTAGGCGATCAAGGCCGGCGCGGCACCAAACGACACCATGTCCGACAGCGAATCCATCTGCTCACCAAAGGCACTTTGCGTGTTGGTCATGCGCGCCACCCGGCCGTCCAGACTGTCCAGCACCATGGCGCAAAAAATCCCCACCGTGGCCAGGTCAAAACGGCCGTTGATGGCCATGACCACCGCGTAAAAACCGGCGAACAGCGCGGCCAGGGTGATCATGTTGGGCAGCATGTAAATGCCCTTGGAGGGTTTGCGCACCGGTGCGGCGGCGTCGGCGTCTTCGACTTTGTCGGTGGTTTTGTTCATTGTCCGTTCCTGTTGGGGCTTTTTCTGGATCCATCCCGTGTCAGCGAAGTTTAAGGCAGACCCAGCGCCCAAGAAAAAGGCCACCGCAGTGGCCTTTTTCAAACTCGCCCAAGGGCCAGATCAGTTGCGGGTCTTGTCGACCAGCTTGTTCTTGGCAATCCAGGGCATCATGGCGCGCAGCTGGGCACCCACGACTTCGATAGAGTGCTCCGAAGTCAAGCGGCGACGTGCGGTCATGCTCGGGTAGTTGGTCTTGCCTTCCAGGATGAACATCTTGGCGTATTCGCCGGTCTGGATGCGCTTCAAGGCATTGCGCATGGCTTCGCGCGACTGCTCGTTGATGACCTCAGGACCGGTCACGTACTCGCCGTATTCGGCGTTGTTCGAGATCGAGTAGTTCATGTTGCCGATGCCGCCTTCGTAGATCAGGTCCACGATCAGCTTCAGCTCGTGCAGGCACTCGAAGTAAGCCATCTCAGGGGCGTAACCGGCTTCCACCAGGGTCTCGTAACCCATCTTGATCAGCTCGACCGCACCACCGCACAGAACAGCCTGCTCACCGAACAAGTCGGTTTCGGTCTCTTCCTTGAAGTTGGTTTCGATGATGCCGGCCTTGCCGCCACCGTTGGCCATGGCATAGCTCAGGGCCAAAGCGCGGGCCTTGCCGCTCTTGTCCTGGTGAATCGCCACCAGGTGGGGCACGCCGCCGCCTTGGGTGTAGGTGTTGCGCACGGTGTGGCCAGGGGCCTTGGGCGCGACCATCCACACGTCCAGATCTTCGCGGGGAACGACCTGGTTGTAATGCACGTTGAAGCCGTGGGCGAAGGCCAAGGAAGCGCCTTGCTTGATGTTGGGGGCGACGTTGTTGTTGTAGACCTCGGCGATTTGCTCGTCGGGCAACAAGATCATGACCACGTCAGCGGCTTTGACTGCGTCGTTGACTTCCATCACGGTCAAACCGGCTTTGCCGACTTTGTCCCACGATGCACCGCCTTTGCGCAGACCGACCACCACCTTGACGCCGCTGTCGTTCAGGTTCTGGGCGTGTGCGTGGCCTTGCGAGCCGTAACCAATGATGGCAACAGTCTTGCCCTTGATGACGCTCAGATCACAATCTTTGTCGTAAAAAACTTTCACAGGGTTCTCCTTAGGAATAAACAGGTTGGTGAGTGGATTTAGACGCGCAGGATGCGCTCGCCGCGCCCGATACCGCACGCGCCGGTGCGCACGGTCTCCAAAATGGCGCTGCGGTCGATCGCCTCCAAAAAGGCGTCGTTCTTGGACTGGTCACCGGTCAGCTCAATGGTGTAGCTCTTGTCGGTGACGTCGATCACGCGGCCGCGAAAGATATCGGCCATGCGTTTCATTTCTTCGCGTTCCTTGCCCACGGCGCGCACCTTCACCAGCATCAGCTCGCGCTCGGTGTAAGCACCTTCGGTCAGGTCCACCACCTTCACCACCTCGATCAGGCGGTTCAGGTGTTTGGTGATTTGCTCAATCACATCGTCCGACCCGGTGGTCTGGATGGTCATGCGGGACAAGCTCGGGTCTTCGGTCGGGGCCACGGTCAAGGACTCGATGTTGTAGCCACGGGCCGAAAAAAGTCCCACCACGCGGGACAAGGCGCCCGCTTCGTTTTCGATCAGTACAGCGATGATGTGTTTCATGTGTGATTCCTCTTCTCGCCGCCCTCCCCTGCGCACGGTAATGTGCAGGCTTGGCGGGCAATAGATTCGTCCAGTTCAGTTAAAGATCTTCAGCACCCATCAGCATCTCGGTGATGCCTTTGCCGGCCTGAACCATCGGGAACACGTTTTCAGTGGGGTCCGTGCGGAAATCCATGAACACCGTGCGGTCCTTGAGCTTGCGGGCTTCGCGCAATGCCGGCTCGACGTCTTCTGGACGCTCGATCAGCATGCCCACGTGCCCGTAAGCTTCGGCCAGTTTCACAAAATCAGGCAGCGCGTCCATGTAGCTGTGGGAGTAGCGGCCCGAATATTCGATCTCTTGCCACTGACGCACCATGCCCAGATAGCGGTTGTTCAGCGCCAGAATCTTGATGGGTGTGTTGTACTGCAGGCAGGTCGACAGCTCTTGAATGCACATCTGCACCGAACCTTCGCCAGTCACGCAAAACACTTCGCTTTCAGGTTTGGCCAGCTTGATGCCCATGGCGTAGGGAATGCCCACGCCCATGGTCCCCAAACCACCCGAGTTGATCCAGCGACGGGGTTCATTGAACTTGTAGTACTGCGCAGCCCACATCTGGTGCTGCCCCACATCGGAGGTGATGTAGGCATCGACATCCTTGGTCATGTCCCACAAGGTTTCGATGACCTTCTGAGGCTTGATGACCAGGCTGTTGTGGCTGTCGTACTTCATGCAATCGCGCTTGCGCCAGCCTTCGACCGTCTCCCACCACTGGGCCAGAGCCTGGCTGTCGGGCTTGAGCCCTGACTCGCGGATCATGCCCATGAGTTCGGTCAGAACATCTTTCACGTCGCCCACGATGGGCACATCCACCTTGACACGCTTGGAGATGCTCGAAGGGTCGATGTCGATGTGGATGATCTTGCGGTCCACCGAAGCAAAGTGCTTGGGGTTGCCGATCACGCGGTCGTCAAAACGGGCGCCGATGGCCAGCAGCACATCGCAGTTTTGCATGGCGTTGTTGGCTTCCAGCGTGCCGTGCATGCCCAGCATGCCCAGGAAACGCCGGTCGGTGGCCGGGAAGGCGCCCAGACCCATCAAGGTGTTGGTCACAGGGTAATTCAGCATGTCCACCAAAGCCCGCAACTCGGGGCTGGCGTTGCTCAACAGCACACCGCCGCCCGTGTAGATGTAAGGGCGCTTGGCCGACATCAACAGCTGCAAGGCCTTGCGGATCTGACCGCCATGACCTTTGCGCACCGGGTTGTAAGAGCGCATCTCGACCTTGTCGGGATAGCCGGTGTAAAGGGTCTTGTTGAAAGACACGTCTTTGGGCACATCCACCACGACGGGACCGGGGCGGCCGCTGCGTGCAATGTGGAAAGCCTTCTTCATCACCTCGGCCATGTCCTTGGCATCTTTGACCAGGAAGTTGTGCTTGACGATCGGGCGTGTGATGCCCACGGTGTCGCACTCCTGGAAGGCATCGAGACCAATGGCCGCAGTGGGCACCTGCCCGCTGATGATCACCATGGGAATGCTGTCCATGTAGGCTGTGGCAATGCCCGTGACCGCGTTGGTCAAACCAGGACCGGACGTGACCAGCGCTACCCCCACTTCGCCCGTGGCACGGGCAAAGCCATCGGCCGCGTGCACGGCCGCTTGCTCGTGACGCACCAAGACGTGCTGAATGGTGTCTTGTTTGTAAAAAGCGTCGTAAATGTGAAGCACAGCACCGCCGGGGTAACCCCAGACGTACTGGACGTTTTCAGCTTGAAGCGCTTTGACGAGGATTTCAGCGCCACGCAGCTCTTGTGCAGAAGATGCGGCAGACGCCGTGGATGCCATTTCGGCTTTATTGATTTCCATATTCAACCTTTGTGAATTTCTCTAACGAAAAACCTTGGGTGCCCCTGGGCTTCGACTCTTGTGAAGTGGCTTTGGGACTTAAGACCACCGACATGGGCACGAAACTGTAAATGTGCCGGACGGTGATCCGTTTGCTTTTTTTCAATTGCAATCTGACATTATCGCATTGATACAAGATCGGTCCATCCAATCCATGGCCACGCCTGTCTCAGTGCCATAATCTTTTGAAATCTTTGAGCACTTTGAATTGCCAGGCCCTTGACACGGGCAGTCCCCACCACCACAGGAAACAGCTTCGCTGAAATCACGTTGGCCTCCGACACAGAACTTGCGGATTTCCTGAAAAACGCGGAAAAAAAAGCCTTCAAACGGGCTTATTACCATGTTCGCGACGAAGAAGGCGCCTTGGACATCGTGCAGGACAGCATGATCAAGTTGTGCAGCAGCTACGCCGACAAACCCTTGGCAGAACTGCCCTTGCTGTTCCAGCGCATCCTGTCCAACACCGTGCTGGACTGGTTTCGCCGCCAAAAAACCCGGCAGGCGCTTTTCACCAACATGAACGAATTGGGCTCCGACGATGGCGACTCGGGCTTTGATTTGCTGGAAGTGGCCGCCAGCCCCAGCGACAATCTGGCCACGCAGAGTGCAGAGCACTGGCTGGGACGGGTCCAAACCCTCGAACACATCGAAACAGCCGTCATGGCCTTGCCCGCACGTCAACGCGAAGCCTTCCTGCTGCGTTATTGGGAGGAGTTGGATGTTGCCGAGACAGCCGCCGTGATGGGCTGCACAGAAGGCAGCGTCAAAACCCATTGTTCCCGGGCCCTGCAAGCCCTCAGCAAAACTCTGGCCGAACAAGGCGTGAAACCATGAAATATCCCGAAGCAAGCACCGATCTGGAAATGGACCGGCTTGGCCAGCAATTGTCAGCCAGGCTGAGCACAGCAACGCAGGACTTGGGTCATGACATCAGTGAGCGTTTGCGCATCGCCCGCCAACGTGCTTTGCAATCACGTCCGCCACTGGTTTTGATGCAACGCAAACCGGCCACAGGCGTGCAAGGCAATGGCACCTTGACAGGCCAGCCAGACGAGGGCCTGAGCCTGTGGAGCGTTTTTGCCTCGGCCTTGCCTTTGCTGGCTTTGGTTCTGGGTTTGCTGTTCATACAGCTCATGCAACCGGACAACGTGACGTCCGACATTGCGCGCATTGACGCCGCACTGTTGACCGACGAATTGCCACCCGATGCCTACACAGATCCTGGCTTTGTTCAGTTTTTGAAGCTCCAACTCGTTCAATCCGCCTCCAATGACTGACTTGGTGCCGTCCATGCCCGTCCAATCCGGGACTTTTGCACGGGCTGCAAAAGTCCTCTGGGCATGTTTGGGTTTTTCTGCGTGGCAGAGCATGGCGCAAACGCCGGCCGTTGTGGACGTACCGCCCGCAGCAGCACCACTGACCAGCGCATCTGCCGCCTCAGCACCGGTTGCATCCAGCGTCGCTGTGACATCCAAGCGCTGGCAAAACCTCACCCTGAAACAAAAACAAGCCCTTGCACCTTTGGGCGCTCAATGGGACAGCTTGACCGCGCAGCAAAAAAAGAAATGGCTCACCGTTTCCGACACATTCCTGCAGTTGACCGACGAAGAGCAAATGACCATGCATGGGCGCATGAGCGAATGGGCCGGATTGAGCGCCAAAGAACGCAGTGCAGCGCGCTTCAATTTCAACAGCACCTTGTCTTTGTCCATCGAAGACAAACGTGCCCAATGGAAAGCTTACCAATCGCTGCCTGAACGGGACAAACAACAACTGTCCTCCGGGCCCAAACCCCCGGCTAAAAGCGCCGCCCGCACCACATTGCCCGCCAACAACCGGCTGATGAGCCCTCCCACATTGCCCGTGAACACGCCCAAAGCCATCCCCCGCGTCGCCCCGTCGCAACCCATCGACCCTCAAACATTGCTGCCTAAGCTGGCACGCCCCTAAAATTCTTTGGCTCTGTTTCGGTGCGCTGTGTTTCGGTGCGGCCACCGATCCAGATGTGCCCAAAAGACCTTGACCGGGTCCCCTCCCCATTCAGATAAACTGTTGACATGACCATGAGCGCCCCTGCGAACCTACAGCCATCCGCTCATCCAAGCCCCCCCGACTTGCAAACCCCCTCCCTGAAACGCCGCATGGCCTGCTGGCTGTACGAAGGGATGCTGCTGTTCGGCGTGATGGTTTCATCCGGGCTGGCTTATTTCATCGCCGCTTATTGGCTGACCGGCCTGGCCCCCGGTGACATGAACCTCCACCCCCAACTGAAATCCGGCCTGCAAGCCATCAGCTTTCTGGTGCTGGGGGTGTATTTCATCTGGATGTGGCACCGTGGCCAGACGCTGGCCATGAAAACCTGGCGCATCGAAATGGTCGATCTGCAAGGTCAAAGGGTGAGTCGCAAACTTGCTTTCAAGCGCTACATGGCCAGTTGGCTGTGGTTTCTTCCGCCTCTTGCGGCAGCGGCCCCCTTCCGCTTGTCCGTGATCGAAGTGACCGTTTTGACCCTGGGCTGGGTGGCGATTTGGGCCATCCTCAGCCGCTTTCACCCACAGCGTCAGTTCTGGCACGACGCTTTGGCGGGAACGCGCCTGATTTCCGCACGAACAACCTGAGCCCCAGCGGCACCATGCAAGAGCCATCTCGCCCCCAAGAGGTCAACCCTCAAAAAGCACGCCGAGGCCTGAACCGCATCCTGCATGCGGGGGGGTATTCCATTCAGGGCCTGCGTGCCGGTTGGGGCGAAACCGCGTTTCGCCAGGAAGCCATCCTGGCATTGGCCTTGTTGCCACTGGCTTTCTGGTTGGGCCAAAGCTGGGTCGAAACCGCCTTGCTGGCCGGATCGGTGGTGCTGGTCATGATCGTGGAATTGCTCAACACCAGCGTGGAGTCGGCCATCGACCGCATCGGTCCGGAGTGGCATGACTTGTCCAAACGCGCCAAGGACATGGGCAGCGCGGCCGTTTTGCTCAGTTTGCTGCTGTGTGGCGGCATTTGGCTGGGCGCACTTTGGCAGCGTCTGGCTTGACTCTCATGAAATCCCAAACGACTTCACCCGCCTTTTCCATCTGTGTCTATTGCGGCTCCAAACCCGGCAACAAGCCTGAGTTTGCGCAAATTGCTGTGCAAGTGGGCACCTGGATTGGCACACACGGCGGCCAACTGGTCTACGGCGGCGGGCGCAACGGCCTGATGGGTCTGGTGGCCGAAGCCACCATGGCCGCAGGCGGCACGGTGATCGGCATCATCCCGACCGCCCTGGTGGAAAAGGAGTGGGCACACCACGGCTGCACCGAGCTGCATGTGGTGGACACCATGCACGAACGCAAACGCCTGATGGCCGACAAAGCCGACGCGTTTTTGGCTTTGCCAGGGGGCATTGGCACCTTCGAAGAACTGTTTGAAGTCTGGACCTGGCGCCAACTGGGTTACCACGACAAACCCGTGGGCATCCTGAACAGCCTGGCTTATTACGATGGCCTGATGGGTTTCATTGGCCAAGTGGTGCAAGACGGTTTCATGGGCGATTGGCAAACCGAACTGGTGACTGTGGGCACCGAGCCCGAGGCACTGCTGCAAAGCCTGGTGCAAAAAGCAGGCTTTGCGCCCCGCGCCAAAATCGAACTGCTGTGATCGGCTGGGCCAGTCTGGAGGGACGTGCCTCCCGCCTCAAATGGCGGTTTCGTCCTGCTCGCCCGTGCGAATGCGCACGACGCGCTCGACTGAAGTGACGAAAATCTTGCCGTCCCCGATCTTGCCGGTGCGCGCCGCCTTGACGATGGCGTCCACACAGCGGTCCACGTCTTCATCTTTCACCACGACCTCGACCTTCACCTTGGGCAAAAAGTCGACCACGTACTCGGCACCGCGGTACAGCTCGGTGTGGCCTTTTTGGCGGCCAAAACCTTTGACTTCGGTCACCGTGAGACCGGTCACGCCACATTCGGCCAAGCCTTCACGGACTTCTTCCAGCTTGAAAGGCTTGATGACGGCGGTGATCTGTTTCATGGGAAAAGTCCTTCAAAGATGTTCAAAACACGCCATCAGGCGCGAAACTTGTTGGTCATAGGATAACGCCAATCCTTGCCAAAGCTGCGGTGTGTGACACGAATGCCCACCGGGGCCTGGCGGCGCTTGTACTCGTTGAGCTTGATCAGGCGCGTGACTTTCTCCACATCCGCCCGCTCAAAACCGTCGGCAATGAGTGCCTCCACGCCCTCGTCGTTTTCCATGTAGCGCTGGATGATCGCGTCCAGCACCTCGTACGCAGGCAGGCTGTCCTGGTCTTTCTGGTCGGGGCGCAGCTCGGCGCTGGGCGGGCGGGTGATGATGCGCTCGGGGATGGGTTGGCTGCCCGTGCCATACGGATCATGAAGGTTGCGCCAGCGGGCCAGGTCAAACACGCGGGTCTTGACCACGTCCTTGATGACCGCAAAGCCGCCCGCCATGTCGCCGTACAGCGTGCAGTAACCGGTGGCCATCTCGCTCTTGTTGCCCGTGGTCAGCACAATCGCGCCCGTCTTGTTCGACAAGGCCATGAGCAGCGTGCCGCGAATGCGGGCCTGGATGTTTTCTTCGGTCGTGTCCTCTTTCAAACCCTCAAACTGCGCCGACAGCGCCTGCTTGAAGCCGTCAAACAAAGGGGCAATCGATATTTCGTCGTAGCGCACACCCAGGCGTTTGACCATTTCTCGGCTGTCGATCCAGCTGATGTCGGCCGTGTAGGGCGAAGGCATCATCACCGCGTGGATCTTGTCGGCCCCGATGGCGTCCACCGCGATCGCCAACACCAGCGCCGAATCGATGCCGCCGGACAGACCCAAAATCGCGCCTTTGAAGCCGTTTTTGCCCAGGTAGTCGCGCACACCCAGCACCAGCGCATCCCACAACTCGGCGTCGGCTCCGGCCATGGGCACCAAAGCCTCGGGCGCAGCACTCAGGTCCACACCTGTGCCGGCTGGCTGGGCCTGCACCGTCATTTCCGCCTCACGGAAGCCCTCAGCCCGCGCCACAACTTGGCCCTGCGCATTCAGAGCGAAAGAGCGGCCCTCAAAAATCACCTCGTCTTGCCCGCCAACCAAGTGGGCATAAACCAAAGGCAAACCGCAATCGGCCACACGCTCGCGCATGCGCTGCTCGCGCTCCGGGCCTTTGCCCGCATGGAACGGAGAGGCGTTCAGCACCGCCAGCACCTGCGCACCCGCGTCACGCGCCAGGCGGGCGGGCTCGTCAAACCAGGCGTCTTCGCAAATGAGCAAGCCCACGCGCACACCCTCGACCTCGAACACACCCACCCCGTTGCCGGGTGTGAAATAGCGGCGCTCGTCAAACACCTGGTAGTTGGGCAATTCGCGCTTGTCGTAGGCACACACCACGCGCCCCTCGCACAAGACGCTCGCGCGGTTGTGGCGGCGCGTCACAGCCACGCTGCGGGTGCGCACGCCACCGCCTTCGGGGTGCCCCACCACCACATGCAAGCCCTTTAACCCAGCCAGTTCGCGGGCCACCGTTTTCAGGGCATCATCGCAGGCGTCGATGAAGGCCGGGCGCAGCAACAAGTCTTCTGCCGCATAGCCGCAAATCGACAACTCGGGCGTGACCAAAAGGCGCGCGCCTTGGGCATAAGCCGCCGTGGCAGCGTCGATGATTTTGCGGGCATTGCCCGGCATGTCACCGACGACGAAGTTGAGCTGGGCCACACGAATTTGGAGAGTCATACAGGTGCTGGAAAATGTGAGCTTGAATTATGTCACCCGGGTGCAGGATGACCTGAGCGGCATCGAACCTGGCGCTTGGGACGACTTGCTCACCCGACAAGATGCGCCATCCCCCTTCATGCGGCATGCCTATTTGTCGGCCATGCAGACCAGCCAATCGGCCGTGCCCGAGACCGGCTGGACACTGCAAGTCATCAGTTTGTGGCGCGAGACGCCCACGGGCCTGGCCCTGGCTGCGGCCTGCCCGCTCTACCTCAAGACCCATTCACGCGGCGAGTATGTGTTCGACCACGCCTGGGCCGACGCTTACGAGCGCCACGGCCTGAACTATTACCCCAAGGCCCTGGTGGCCTCGCCTTTCACGCCCGTGCCCGGCAGCCGCTTGCTGGCCGAAAGCGATGCCGCACGGCAGGCGCTGCTGGCTGCCTTGCTGGAGCTTTGCCAAACCCACGACATCCCCTCGCTGCACATCCTGTTCGGCAGCCCGCAAGACCTGCAGGCCTGCGAGCAAGCCGGCTTGCTGCAGCGCAGCCAGGTGCAGTTCCACTGGCAGAACCAGGGCTGGCGCGACTTTGATGATTTTTTGGGCAGCCTGAACCAGGAAAAGCGCAAAAAAATCCGGCAAGAGCGCCGCAAGGTGCACGAAGCGGGCGTCAGCTTTCGCGCCGTGCGCGGCCCCGACATGACGGGCGATGACTGGGCACTTTTATTGCGCTGCTACCAGCAAACCTATTGGGAGCACGGCAACGCGCCCTATTTGAAGCCTGAATTTTTCGACGCCATGCGGCGCGACATGGCCGCCAATTGGCTGCTGTTTGTGGCCGAGCGCGACGGGCAGCCCATCGGCATCAGCCTGATCGGCCTGCATCTGGACGCCGCAGGCCAGCCCGAAGTGGCCTACGGGCGTTACTGGGGGGCGCTGGCGCGGGTGGACTGCCTGCACTTTGAAGCTTGCTATTACCAGCCCATCGAATGGTGCATTCAGAATGGCGTCAAGCGGTTTGAGGGCGGCGCACAGGGTGAGCACAAAATGGCCCGCGCCCTGCTGCCCACGCCCACGCACAGCGCCCACTGGCTGGCGCACCCGGCTTTTTCAGAAGCGGTGGCGCGGTATCTGGAGCGCGAAAAAGCGGGGATTGACAATTACATGGAAGCCCTGCAGCAGCACTCGCCTTTGAAAAAACTGCCGTAAAAAAGCCGCAAAAAATCATCGGCATAGGGGGCCTCCATTGTAGGAGGCACCCCTGCCACACCACCCGGCATGCGGGTCCGCACCGGGCGGTTCGAGCGCTTGAGGTCAGGACAGCCTTGGCACCCCCAGCCGGTCATAGTAC
>Ga0255127_1000044_pt1 | contig 68264 bp, 62 predicted proteins | sample Law_Miss_RepB_8d_FD_188555 | JGI IMG/M metagenome (GOLD analysis project Ga0255127, IMG submission 188555) | Freshwater microbial communities from St. Lawrence River, New York, United States - Law_Miss_RepB_8d | ecosystem: Environmental > Aquatic > Freshwater > River | place: USA: New York...
ATGACCTTTCTGAGCACCTTGTGACGCAATGTCGGAAATTATGTGCGCACGATTGCCTTTGCCTCCTCTGAGAGTCAAGTGGCGTGGTGATCTGTGCACATAAATATGGCCGCAACATAACGGGCGTAATCCCCGCCAGATGGATCGATGAACAGGTAGGGGCGACCTGGTGCGTGGACTTGGACGCACAGGCGTCCTTCCCCCAGGTAGCCGCCCTTGCCCTTGAGCCAGTCGCGGGATTTGTAGAGGTTCATGGCGAACCCGTCGAACTCTTCGGGCTCCATCTCTCGGGTCTCTGTGACGTAGACGATGTAGTCGCCGCTGCCTGCGATTTCGGTGATGTCGCTGGGTTTGCGCCCGAATGGCAGGCGGATGCTCAGCTCCTGGACCTCGATCTCTTGGCCGTCAAATTTCACGGTCATGGGTTTGCATTCGATGGTGAGGGTGATGTTCTTCATGTGAGCCTCAGGCGATGCGGTAGGTGCGTTGTTGACCATCGGCTTTCTCAGAAACGATGTTCAGCCCGAGCTTTTTTTTCAAGGCTCCGGCCATGCATCCCCGAACCGTGTGCTGTTGCCAGCCGGTGGCTTGAACCATCTGTTCGAGCGTTACCCCTTCTTGGCGCTGGAGCAGTTCAATCAGGGTGGCTTGTTTGGTTCCCTCGCGTTTAACGGGGGATGCCTTGGCTTCGACCGCGATGCCAAGGGCGCTGCGCCCCTCGTCGGTGATTGCAAATTGCGTGCTGCCGTCCTCGGCTTGGCTGTGGGCGGCAATGAGATTGGCGTTGGCCAGGGATGTCAAAACCTTAAGCCGCGCACCCCCTTTTAGATTGGCCGGGAAGTCGGTCAGCAAGTGCTCTGGATGCTGTGCCGCTGCGGTGAGCAGATTGGTTTGGGTCTCGGAGAGTTTCATGGTTTTTCCTTTAAAAAATGGTGATGTGATGAACGCTTCATTCCGCTCGCTTATCAAGCGATTTCTGAATCTTTTTTCTTCCCCTGTGGCTTCTTCGTCTGCGCCTTCAGGCCAGCCTGATAAGCCGCTTGCAGAGCAGCCTCAATTCCCCAAACCGACACGTCGTGAAAGTCCAGCCGGTCCGAATGCTGCGTCTGCAGCGTCTGGACAAAAAGGTGCTCGCGTGCGATCTGCTCCAAAAGGCAAGAAGGCGCGTTGATGGCGTTGGTGGTTTTTTTGTGGTTCATACGGCGCTCCAAAAAACGTTGATTGATGACCGCATGAACGCTTCAATTCCGAACAACATCAAGTCAATTTCTTAGCCAGACTCTTTCACTTGGGTATGACCGATCGACTCTCAATTCGGGCCTATGCGCGCCACCGAGGGGTGTCCGATACGGCGGTGCGCAAGGCCATTGAGGCCGGGCGGATCACCCCCAACGCAGACGGCACGATCAATGCGGCGCTGGCCGACGCTCAATGGAGCAAAAACACAGATGCCGCGCAGCAACGAGGCAAACACAAGCCCGTCTCCAATGAGGCGATTGCGGGGATACGGGAAACGCTGGGTGAATCAGCGGGCTCGTTTGAACCGAAAGGCGGTGGCACCACCTTGCTGCAGGCAAAGACTGCCAATGAGGTGCTCAAGGCGCAAACCAACCGGGTGCGACTGGCCCGCCTAAAAGGGGAGCTTGTCAATCGTGACCAAGCCGTTGCACACGTTTTCAAGATGGCGCGGGCCGAGCGCGATGCTTGGTTGAACTGGCCAGCGCGTGTGGCTGCACAGATGGCGGCTGACCTCAATGCCGATGGGCATACCTTACATGTGCTGTTGGAAAAAGCCGTGCGCAATCACTTGATCGAACTAGGCGATTTGGCTGTTCGGTTGGACTGAGCCCTACTGTGGGCTTGAGGTTTTACGGAATGCAGGGATGTGTTGGAACACTATGACGGATTTGATGCCATTGCTGAGGCGTGGCGCGAGGGGCTCACCCCCGACCCACTGCTGACTGTGTCTGAATGGGCCGACCAGTACCGAGTGCTCTCGGGGAAATCGGCCTCGGAGCCTGGCAAGTGGCGAACCAATCGCACGCCGTATCTCAAGGAGATCATGGACTGCCTCTCGCCGACGTCTCCCGTCGAGCGTGTGGTGTTCATGAAAGGCGCACAGGTTGGTGGCACGGAGTGTGGCAACAACTGGATTGGGTATGTGATCCATCTGGCCCCTGGTCCCATGATGGCTGTTGCGCCGACGGTCGAGATGGCCAAGCGCAACTCCAAACAGCGAATTGATCCCCTCATTGAAGAAAGCCCGACGCTGTCGGGGTTGATCGCCCCTGCGCGGGCACGTGACTCTGGCAACACCATCTTGGGAAAAGAGTTTCGTGGTGGCGTGCTGGTGATGACGGGTGCTAACAGCGCCGTCGGCCTGCGCTCGATGCCGGTGCGCTATCTGTTTTTGGATGAGGTTGATGGCTACCCGGGTGACGTTGAGGGAGAAGGTGATGCGATTGCACTGGCTGAGGCTCGAACCCGAACCTTTGCACGCCGAAAGATTTTCATTGTCTCGACGCCAACAATTTCTGGATCGTCGCGCATCGAACGCGAGTATGAGCAAACAGACCAGCGACAGTTCATGGTCCCATGTCCGCATTGCGAGCACGAGCAAGTCCTGATTTTCGAACAACTGATCTGGGAAAAAGGTCTACCCGAGACAGCGCACTACAGGTGTGAGTCGTGTGAGCAGCCCATCTACGAATACCAAAAGACTGAAATGCTGGAGCGGGGTCGATGGCAGTCGTCGATTCCTGATTACGTGGGAAAGACGGTGGGGTTTCACCTCTCCAGTCTGTACAGCCCAGTGGGTTGGCGCAGTTGGGCCGACATCGCTGCAGCATGGGAAGCAGCACAAGGATCTGCAACTGCCTTGAAAGCATTTAAAAACACAGAGCTGGGCGAGACCTGGGTCGAGCAAGGTGAAACCCCCGAGTGGGAGCGCTTGCTTGAGCGCCGTGAAGACTATCGAATCGGCACTGTGCCAATTGGGGCGGCTTTACTTTGCGCTGGGGTGGACGTTCAGAAGGACCGCATTGAGGTCTCGGTCTGGGCATTCGGTCGGGGCAAAGAGGCCTGGCTGGTGGAGCATCGTGTGCTCGCTGGCGATACCTCCCGCGATACGGTCTGGCAACGACTGCGTGAAATGATCGATGAGTCCTGGACACATGCGTCGGGGGTGCAGTTGCGCCTGAGTCGCATCGGCCTGGACACAGGATATGCCACGCAAGAGGCCTATGCCTTCGTGCGCAAGTTACGTGACTCCCGGCTGCTGCCAATGAAAGGCGTGGCCCGTGGTGCTGCGCTGGTCGGATTGCCGACCGCTGTGGACCTGACCGTGGGCGGTAAGAAGCTGCGCCGGGGTGTTCGGGTTTATTCGGTGGTGGGTGGCATTGCCAAGCTGGAGTTTTACAACCACCTGCGCAAGACCATGGAAGTGACCGAGGACGGCGAAATCCTCTATCCAGCTGGATACATCCATTTGCCCAAGGTCGATGCCGAATTTGTGCAGCAGTTGTGCTCTGAGCAGTTGGTCACGCGTCGGGATCGCAATGGCTATCCGGTGCGCGAGTGGCAAAAGATTCGAGAGCGCAACGAAGCGCTTGATTGCTACGTCTATGCGCGGGCGGCTGCCAGCCTGGCTGGTCTTGACCGGTATGAGGAGCGTCACTGGCGCGAATTGGAAAAACCGTTAGGCGTGGCAGGACCACCTGAAGACGCCCAATCAACCAAGCAAGAAGCCACCCTCAGCGGTGGCTTCGTTGTTTCTAAAGGACCACAACGCGGCAGGCGCTTGATTCGCAGCCGGTGGATGAACTGATGACGACCTATACCCTTGAACATGCCCAAGCACTGCGAGAGGCCATTGCCAGTGGTGAGCATCGGGTGACCTACGACGGCAAGACCATCGAGTACCGCACGGTCTCCGATCTCAAGCTGGCCTTGGCCGAAGTGGAGGCGGCGCTCGCCTCAGACAGCGGAAAAACCAAGACTCGTCAGATCAGAATCACTACATCCAAGGGGTTCTGAGATGGCCTTTTGGAAAAAACTCACAGCCTATGTGGGCTGGAATTCAGTTCACGAGGCTGCTGGCTCAGGCCGCAGATCTCGTGTTTGGAATCCTGGTGACCCGGGGGCGGTCTCGGCGATGCTGGCCACGGGCAATCAACTGCGGGTCAAGTCGCGAGACTTGGTGCGCCGAAACGCTTGGGCGGCCAACGCGGTCGACAGCTTTGTTTCGAATGCAATCGGCACTGGCATCAAGCCGCAATCCTTGGTGGATGACCCCAAGTTTCGGGAGCGAATTCACGCTTTGTGGTGGCAGTGGGTGGAGGAGGCAGACAGCAACAACCTCACAGATTTCTACGGCCTGCAGTCACTAGCCTGCCGGGCCATGGTCGAGGGCGGCGAATGCCTGATCCGTATCCGCAATCGGCGACAAGAGGATGGCCTGAGTGTTCCGATCCAGTTGCAGATTCTGGAGCCCGAGCACCTGCCTTTGAGCCTGAACACGCTCAGCGCATCGGGTAACCCGATTCGTAGCGGCATCGAGTTTGACGCCCTTGGACGTCGGGTGGCTTACCACCTTTACCGCGAGCATCCGGGGGACCCGAGCTTGACGGTCAATGGCAATGACCTGGTGCCCGTTCCTGCTGAGGAGATCGTTCACCTGTTTCGCCCACTGCGGCCAGGTCAGATTCGTGGCGAGCCCTGGCTGTCGCGAGCCTTGGTCAAGCTCAATGAACTCGATCAGTACGACGACGCAGAGCTGGTTCGAAAAAAGACGGCAGCCATGTTCGCTGGCTTCATCACGCGCCAGTCGCCTGAAGACCAATTGCTGGGCGAAGGCGAAGCAGATGAGTTGGGCGTAGCCATGGCGGGTTTGGAGCCAGGAACCCTGCAAGTCCTGGAGCCGGGTGAGGACGTGAAATTCTCTGATCCAGCGGATGTTGGTGGCTCCTATGCGGAGTTCCTTCGGGTGCAGTTCCGTGCAGTCGCTGTGGCCATGGGTATCACCTATGAGCAGTTGACGGGCGACCTTTCGGGTGTGAACTACTCGTCGATCCGTGCCGGGCTCCTGGAATTCCGTCGCCGTTGTGAAGCCATCCAACACGGTGTGATCGTGCATCAGATGTGTCGACCGATCTGGCGTGCCTGGATGGATGCGGCAGTGCTCAGTGGTGCGCTGGCCGCACCTGGATATGCCAAAAGCCGTCAAGCCGCCAGAGCGTGGCAGACGGCGAAGTGGATTCCCCAAGGCTGGCAGTGGGTAGATCCTGAAAAGGAATTCAAAGCCTTGCAGTTGGCCATTCGATCCGGATTGATGAGCCGTTCCGAAGCGATTTCGTCCTTTGGCTACGACGCGGAATCGATCGACAAAGAGATCGCAGCTGACAACGCACGAGCCGATGCGTTGGGACTCGTTTTAGATACGGACCCCAGGCAAGTGGCCCGCAATGGCGCGACCAACTCGGCAGTGCCATCGCTCCCCCCTGACTCACCAAGCGCGCCTTTGGTTGATCAGCAAACCTAACTCAGAGGACCTATGAACCACATCTCGTCGATGCCACATCTGGCATCGCGAATCTTTGGCACGCCCCTGCTGATTCACCCCAGAAAGCTGGATGTGATTCTCTCGGTGATTGGCCCCCGTTTGGGGTTGGCCATGTCAGACGATTCGCAAGCACTCATCAAGCACTTGGCTTCGCAAGCCTCGCCTGTCAATCCCACGGCGCTGACATCGAACATTGCTGTCATCAGCGTGTCTGGAACATTGGTCCGTCGCGCTGCAGCAGTCGATGCGGCTTCGGGCCTGACAAGCTACGCGGCCATCAGTGCGCAGCTTGCGCAAGCTGTGCGTGATCCGGCTGTCAATGCGATTTTGCTGGACATTGATTCACCAGGCGGTGAGGCCGGTGGGGCGTTTGATCTGGCGGACCAGATCATCGCAGCAAGGCAAAGCAAACCCATCTGGGCTGTTGCCAACGACGACGCTTTCTCGGCGGCGTATGCCATTGCCAGCGCGGCCAGTCGGGTCTATGTCACTCGGACGGGAGGCGTGGGCTCTGTTGGGGTGATCGCATTGCATGTGGATCAGTCTCAGCGGGACGCTATGAGCGGGCTTCGCTACACGGCGGTGTATGCCGGGGACCGCAAGAACGACATGTCGCCCCATGCACCCTTGTCCACCGATGCGGCGCAGGCCCTGCAGACCGAAGTGGACCGGCTGTATGGCCTGTTCGTGTCGACGGTCGCAGCCAACCGAAACCTTTCTGCACAAGACGTTCAAGACACCGAAGCAGGGCTGTATTTCGCGAAAGACGCGATTGATGCCGGTCTAGCCGACGTGGTCGGGACGCTTGACGACGCACTGCTTGCTCTGAGTGAAGAGCTCCACACGCAATCGACATCCATCGCGCGAATACAAGGTTCGGGCCGCGAGATGGGGATCTCTACGCCCGGATCGTCCATGAAAAGGAGTGTTTGCATGCAAAACGATGCAACCCAAGCTGCCGATGGGCAGACAACCCAAAAAGAGCAATCTCAATCAACCGACCAGGCGAGCGCTGGAACTGGGCCTACCCAAGGCAGCGATACCTCGCAAGACGCAGGGGGCGAAACCAGTGCACAGGTGCAAGCCAGTGCTGCTGGTCAAAGCCACGACATCAAGGCGGCCAGTGCTCAGGTGCTGGCGATTGCCGAGATGTGTCTTCTGGCCGGGAAGGCCGAGATGACAGCGGGCCTGATCGAGCGTGGTGTTTCGGTTGACCAGGCGCGCAAGGAGCTTCTGGCGGCCAAGGCTTCTGCATCTCCCGAGATCTCCAGCCGCATCTTGCCGGAGGCAGGAACCCAAACCCAAACCAAGCCCGAAGACAGCCCTGTCGTTCGGGCCGCGAAGCAGCGCGCTCAAAACCAGCGTGATGCAGCGCAAGTCAACCACCGTTAATAGGAGAAGCTGATGACTGCCATTACCAATGATCTCACCTTGGGCGACCTGCTGAAGTACGAAGAGGAAAACCTGTACTCCCGTGATCAGGTCACGGTTGTGTCCGGGCAGATCTTGAAGCTCGGAACAGTGATTGGCCGAGTGAGTGCCACCCAAAAAATCAAAGCCCTCGACCCTTCTGCGACCGATGGCTCAGAGGTTGCCGCTGGCGTGGTGCTGCAAAGCATCGATGCCAGTGCCGCAGAAAAAACCAACGGCCTGATCGTCTCGCGTCAAGCCATCGTGGCCGATCACGCGTTGATCTGGCCCGCCGTCATCACCACGGAAGAAAAAACCGCAGCCATCGCTCAACTCGAAGCGATCGGCGTCCTCGTTCGTCAAGGAGTCTAAGCAATGAACAATCCTTTCCAGTCCCCTGCGTTTTCGATGACGGCGCTCACCGCTGCCATCAACATCCTGCCCAATCAGTTCGGCAAGCTCGATCAGCTCAACTTGATGCCTGCCCGCCCTGTGCGCTTTCGTCAGATTGCTGTGGAAGAGCGAAACGGCGTTCTGAACCTGCTGCCCACGCTGCCCGTGGGTGCGCCTGGCACGGTGGGAAAGCGCGGTCGCCGCACTCTGCGCTCGTTCATCATCCCGCACATTCCGCACGACGATGTGGTGCTGCCAGAAGAGGTTCAAGGTCTGCGCGCCTTTGGCTCTGAGACCGACACCGAAACCATCGCAAACGTGATGACCGAGCATCTGCAGTCGATGCGCAACAAGCACGCCATCACGCTGGAGCATTTGCGCATGGGCGCACTCAAGGGCGTGATTCTGGATGCGGATGGCTCGGTTCTCTACAACCTCTTCGATGAGTTCGGTATTGAGCCCAAGGAATTCAACTTCGCGCTCAACAACGAGAAAACCGACGTCAAGAAAAAGTGCCTGGACCTCAAGCGCTACCTTGAACTCAACCTCAAGGGCGAGTACATGACCGGCGTTCGCGTACTGGTTTCGCCGGAGTTCTTCGATCTGCTGACGGCCCACCCCAATGTGGTCAAGGCGTATCAGTGGTACCAGGAGAGCCTGGCGCTGCGTGCAGACCAACGCACAGGCTTTACCTTTGCGGGCGTCACCTTCGAGGAGTATCTGGGCCAGGCCTCCGATGTGGATGGCAATGTGCGCAAGTTCATTGCTTCTGGCGAAGGCCATGCCTTCCCCGAGGGCACGTTGGACACTTTTGCCACCTACTTTGCTCCGGCTGACTTCAATGAGACGGTCAACACGCTGGGGCAGCCCCTGTACGCCAAGCAAGAGCCTCGCGAATTTGGTCGCGGCACGGATCTGCATACGCAGAGCAATCCGCTGCCGATGTGCCATCGACCGGGGCTCTTGGTCAAACTTCTGGCCAGCTGATGTCACGCGATCCGTTTGCACTGGGTGTCAAACGGCTGTTCGCAAGTTTGGGCTCTCCGGCGCAGTACAGCACTGTTGCCGGGGAGACCATCGAGCTCAAGGTCATCAGCAAGGCACCGGATTCGATGCAGGATTTCGGCCAGTCGCATCTGGCGGTGACCTCGTATCGGTTTGACTTGCAAGCCTCAGATGTCACCCGGCCTCAAGAGGGCGATCGCCTGACGTGGCGGGGAGTCATTTTTGTCATTCAGGGCGATGCACTGGTTGACCGTGATCGCTTGATCTGGACTGTAAGTGCCTACCCCTTGCCTGACTATCCTTCGACGGGGAGGTGAGCATGAGCGTGCGACTCCTGGCTGCTCTTCAAGGAGACCTCTCCAAGATGATGGAGCAGGAACTCAACTCCGCGCGGGTGGCGGTGACCACCGGCGTGCGAGAGGCGACACAGGGCCTCAAGAGTGAATTGCGCTCGCAGATCGAAGGGTCTGGTCTGGGCTCGCGTCTGGCCAACACCTGGCGTGGGGAGGTGTACCCGAAGGGACGCCCCAGTCTGGGATCGGCAGGGCTTGTGTACAGCCGCGCACCGGTTGTTGTTGCGGCGCACGACCAAGGTGCGTTGATTCGTTCGAAGAATGGGTTCTGGCTCGCCATCCCACTCCCTGCGGCAGGCACTGGGCCACGCGGCAAGCGAATGACGCCAGGCCTTTGGGAGCGCATGCGTGGTCAACGACTGCGTTTCGTCTATCGCTCTGGGAAACCGTCGCTGCTGGTGGCGGACAACTTTCGAGCCAAAACAGGCAAGCGCGGCGGCTTTGCGGCGGCATCTGCTTCCGCTCAGAAATCAGGACGGGGGCTGACCACAGTCCCCATTTTTTTGCTGGTGCCGCAAGCCCAACTCAAGAAGAAATTCGACATCGCCAGTGCTGCCCAACGGTGGCAAGACAGGCTGATGGTGTTGGTCACACAGTCGTGGCCAGAAGAACGCTCGGACACATGAAATGACGATGAAAGCCAGCCAACGAGAAGCGGCGCTGGGGGCCTTGTTCACGCTGTTGGACGGGCTTCCCCTGCAGCCCAATGCCATACGCAGAAATTCATCCCTGCCTGAGCGGCTTAGTGAGCACGCCATGGTGTTCCTGCGCGATGGGGATATGACCCAGGTCGATGTCACTTTGTCGCCTGTGACCTATCTGTGGGAGCACGCTGCAAGCATCGAAATCTACGTCGCGCATCCCGAAGCATCTGCCAGAGACGCGCGTATGGATGAGCTGCTTCAGTCGCTTGGCACCTTGATCATGTCTGACCCGACTTTGGCCGGACAGATTGACCACGCCGAAGTGATGTCACCCAAATTTGAAGACGTCACCCCCGAAGGGTCTGTGGGCATCAAGGCCTGCACGCTGGACGTGGTGATGCATTACGCGAGCAGCCATCCCTTGGCCTGATCGCACCACAAAACTTAACCACTTGGAGACTCATCATGGCTCGTGCTTATGGCGCGAACGCCAGCCTATTGGCTGCGTTTGAACCCACCTATGGAACCACACCGACAGGAGACTTTGGAAAAATTCCCTTTGTCTCCACCACCCTGGGCTCGGAACAGGGTTTGATTGCCAACGATCTGATTGGCTTGGGGCGAGACCCGAGTGCGCCCATCCGTGACGTAATCAAGGTCGAGGGTGACATCGTTATTCCCATCGACCTGCGCAACATCGGCATGTGGCTCAAAGCCCTGCTGGGAAGTCCTGTGAGCCTTGGTGATACCGCGCACACTCACACTTTCATTTCTGGCAACTCAGGTCTTCCGAGCTTGTCGTTGGAGACGGGACTGCCGGACATTCCGGCGTACTTCCTGGCCTCTGGTGTGATGGCCAACTCGCTGCAGGTGAAGTTCGCTCGCTCTGGCGCAGCGGACGCCACCTTGGGTCTGATTGCTCAAGGCGAGATCAAGCGAACTGCCAGTGCAGACGCGACGCCCACGACCTTGCCGATCACTCGCTTCAACCAGTTCCAGGGCTCAATCAAAAAGAATGGCCAAGCCCTGGGTAACGTGGTTGCAGCGCAATTGACCTATTCGAACAATCTGGCGCGAATCGAAACCATTCGTTCCGACGGAAAGATCGAAGGGGCTGACCCCACAGTGGCCAGCTTGACGGGCAACTTGGAAGTGCGCTTCGCGGACACGGAATTGATCGATGCCGCGACCAACAACACGCCGCTGGAGCTGACCTTCAGCTATGTCATTGACGCCACCAAGAGCCTGACCTTCATTGCGCATGAGGTCTACCTGCCTAAGCCCAAGCTCTCGATCTCTGGCCCCGGTGGCATTCAGGCCACCTTTGACTGGCAGGCTGCCAAGAACACTGCAGCCGGACACATGCTGACCGTGCAACTCGTCAATGACGTGGTTGCGTACTGAACTTAAGAGGCAAATATGCTCAAACTCAATCTGAAACGTGAGCCCTATTGGCTCGACCTGGTTCAAGGCGTGCGTATCAAGGTCAAGCCAGCGACCACCGCACTGGTCATGGCGGCTCGCCATGCTGCAGCCCTCATCGATGGCAAAGACCACGCGGCAGCCGGAGAGCGCACTGCAACCCTGATTACCGAGTTGGCCAAGGCTGCCATCTTGGCTTGGGAGGGCGTGGGCGACGAAAAAGGAAAAGCCGCAGCCGTCACGCCGGACGGCATTGCTGCGCTCATGGAGCTTTGGCCTGTGGCTGATGCGTTCGAGCGTGAATACCTGGCAGCGCTCTATCTTCTGGATGCCGAAAAAAACGGCTAAAGGCCCGCACCGAATGGCACTTTGGTGGCGGGGCCACTTATTGCGAGGCATGCGAGACGACCTGTCCTGAGTGTCCGTACCTGGTGAATTCGCCTCGGACCGAAGAGGGGTGGCAGGCCCTCGCGGTGCTGGATGTCTGTTCATCCCAAGTACGTGCTTTTCAAGGTGCAGTGCTGGGTATGGACTTCAACGCATGGATGTCCGCCAGCCAGGCACTTGATGCAGACCCCGCAGCCATGACCCATTTATTTCCTGCCTTAGAGGCGGGCCTGACGCAAGCATTGAACAAACCATCTCCGGACAACCCACATGGCTGAACGTAACCTATCGATTCGACTGGCTGTCATTGACGGCGGCAAAGTCAAAGCCGAACTGGCAGACGTGGGTGAGGCCGGAGAGCGATCACTCAAAAAAATCGAGTCAGCATCGCAGCCTGCCTCTGCCGGTCTGAACCTGTTATCCAAGGCGGCCAACGATGCCTTCGTGCGGATGGAGGACGCCACGTCCCGTCTTGGGATGCTGGGCACTGTGCTCGGTCGCCTTGGCCCCGCTGGGTTAATTGTGGGGGCATCCGTTGCAGCGGTCGGTTATGGCATGCATCAGCTGGTAGTCCCGGTCGCTGAAGTGGGCGAAGAGCTCAACAAGCTATCCCAGAAAACTGCTGTCTCGGTCGAGGCTTTGTCAGCGCTGCTGTATGCGTCCGAGCTGTCGGACGTGAGTGCAGAGAGCCTGACCAAGGCGCTCAAATTCCTCTCAACCGCCATGTTTGACGCCAAGGTCAAGGGCGGCGAAGGCAGTGCAGCACTCAAGGCATTCGGGGTATCTGCGCTGGATGCACAAGGGCAGATTCGTCCGACTGAGCAGGTGCTCCTGGACCTGGCTGAGAAATTCGCGGCCATGCCTGACAGCGCAGAAAAGGCAGCGCTGGCCGTCAAGCTGTTTGGCAAGAACGGTCTGGACATGATTCCCATGCTCAACCAGGGGCGCGATGGACTGACCGAGATGATGGAAGAGGCCAAGCGCCTCGGCCTAGTCATGTCCGCCGATGCAGCACGCGCTGCAGAGGAGTTCAACGACAACATGAAGCGCTTGCACGCGGTCAACGAGGGCGTACAGCGCCAAATCGGATCCGCGTTGCTGCCCATCCTGGCCGACCTGACGGAGCAGATGTTCCTGGCCAAGACCGAAGCAGGTGGCTTTACGAGTGAGTTGCAGGCGATCACGCACAACCGCCAGCAAGTCCTGTCCTTTCTTGAGGAGGTGGCGACTGGTCTTGGATTCATCGCCGAATCGGCGGTGCTTGCCAAGCGTGTAATCAGCCAGCCATTTGACAGTCTGCAGGTGGTCGCTAAAGACGTAGAGACCTGGATCAAGACCGACATGCTGCGCTCCATGAAGTCCATGGGCTATGACGAGACGCAGATCAATGCCGAAATCGCCAAGTTACAAGCAGCCCGCGATCGATTCGTCGAGGCGGCTAACGACCGATTGACCCATTTGACGGACAACCCTGGCTACGTCAACAAGATCGAAAAGTTCTTCGACGAGCAACGCCGCACGGTGCGCGTCATGGGGCAGAAGTTTGTTCTGGAAACGGCAGAACAAGCAGCACAAGTTCAGAAGATCTATGACGAGTTTTTGCCCAAGATGCCTCGCAAGCCTCCCAGTGGTTTAGATCTGACAGGTTTTGAAAAGAACAACGAAGGGTTGCAGTTTTTAAAGCAGTTGGAGCAGCGCGCGCTGCGCGTGACTCAAGGCGAAGGTGCTGAGTTGCGCGCACGTGCTTTAGAGCTTGAGCGCAAGGGCTACGCTGGTGTTGTCAAGGAAGCGGAAAAGTACATCGACGCTATTGAGCGGATGGAAAAGCAGAAAGAAGCCGACAAGAAGTTCGAGGAGTACGAGAAGGAGCTGCAAAAGGTCCATCAGATCACCGAGAACTACATCGGCAACAACCGCCTCAAGCAGGAAGAGTTGCAGCTCAAGCGTCAGCTTCTGGATGTAGGTGAAGTTGAGCGAGCTGCATTGCAGACCCGCTTTGACATGGAAAAAGCCGCTGTCATGGCTTTGCGCCAAGCCGAGCAAGTCAACGATCCCGGCCTAAAAGCCGAGGCCATTGCTGCGATCAACGATGCCTTGGCGCGGCAGTTGCCGATCGTCGAAGAGCTCGCTCGTGCCAACGTGGAATACCAGCGCAGTTTTGACTATGGCCTTCGCAGTTCCCTGCGCACCTACATTGAGGACGCGACCAATGCGGCCAAGCAGGCTGAACGTGCCGTGACCGGTGCCTTCAAAGGCATGGAAGACGCGATGGTTCAGTTTGTGACGACCGGCAAGGTGGACTTCAACAGCTTGGCCAACTCGATCATTGCGGACCTGGTGCGAATCCAGATCCAAAAAATGATCACCTTGCCATTGGCCGGGTGGATGAGCGGACTGAACTTGTTGGGTGGTTCCAGTGGAGGTAACGGAATTGGTGGGGCATTCCCTGCTGGTGCCACTGACCTGATGTCGGGCGGAACGATGGTGGCTCACACCGGTGGACTGATCGGAAGTGATGTGCTGGCAACGCGATCTGTCGGACTGCATCACTTTGATGGCGCTCAGCGGTTTCATACCGGCGGATTAGTTGCGGGCGAAGTCCCCATCATTGCTCAACCTGGCGAGGCGGTATTCACGCCTGGCCAGCTTCGATCGCTTGGTGGTGCGCTGTCCAAAAACAATCCGTCGCCAGTCAAGGTGGTAGTCAATGTCAGCAACCACGCCCCAGGGGTAGATGCCCGAGTTCAGACCAGTCAGCAGCCGGATGGAACCACCCGACTGGATGTGATGGTTGAGCAGATCGAAGCTCGCATGAGTCGCTCCATCAATCAAGGTGTGGGTATCGCGCCCACTCTGGAACGCCGTTACGGCCTCAATCCTGCAGTAGGAGCCTTGAGATGAGTGATGTGACCTTACCGGCGGGGATTCCCGTATGGCCGGATACTTTGCCGCTGCCTCGTATCGAGGGATATGGGCTGGCCCCGCAGTCAAACGCTATTCGAACCGACATTGATTCGGGTGCCGCTCGGATGCGTTTGCGATCTACCAGCACGCTGTATCGGGTTCGCTCGGAGTGGCGCTTCTCGCAAGAGGCGTTCGCTGTCTTTGATGCGTGGTGGATGCATGTGCTCAATCAAGGGGTGCTGTGGTTTGCGATGCCACTGACGGCTGGATTGGGTGTACAGGCGGTTCAGGCGCGATTCATTGCGCCATGGGACACCGAGCTTCTGGCTGGAAACCGGTGGCAGGTGAAAGCGCAATTAGAGGTTCAGGACTTTCCTCGGCTGAGTCCTGACGAGGTTCAGGTGGCCGCAGTACTGGGGCCAGATGCGATCGCGCTGGGTGATCGCCTGCATGCCTGGCTCAATCAAACCATCGTGGCATCGGACTACTGGTAGCCATAGACACTAAGGAAATCAATCATGACCCTCAAGACCCGGCTCGATCAAGCTGTGGGAACGATCGAGGGGGATGCAGGCTTGCTCCATCAGATCGTCCACGGGGATGATCAGACAACCGTCACCACGCAAGGCGGTCAGGTCAAAAGTGTGGCCAACGTCATTCATGGAGTGCAGACCCAGCTTGACGCTTCCCGGCAAGATCTGACCAATCAGGTCGCCACTGCAACTCAGCAGGCCACCAGTGCGGCGCAATCGGCCAGCAATGCAGCAAGCTCTGCGGCGACGGCCAGCACCAAAGCAACGACAGCCAGCGACTCCGCGACCGGCGCGGCCAACTCCGCAACTGCGGCAGCCACGTCGGCGACGACAGCCAGCACCAAGGCCAGTGATGCCAGTAGCAGTAAGACGGCAGCAGCAGCGTCTGCCACCAACGCTGCGACGAGCGCCACCAATGCGGCTGTTTCAGCAACTTCTGCAGCAACCTCAGCGAGCACCGCCTCACAAAAGGCAAGCGATGCAGCCGCTAGTGCAAGCTCCGCTTCTACCTCTGCAACCACGGCCACCAATAAAGCAGCGGACGCGCAAACCGCGCTGACTTCTGCGCAGGCGCAAGCCAGCTTGGCATCCGATTGGGCGCAAAAGACAGCGACTACGGTTGATGGTGCTGGATATTCAGCGAAGTATTGGGCAGGTCAGGCGGCGAACTCTGCAGCCGTGGTCACCACCAATACGGTGATCCCGGCAGATGTGTTCACTGGTGATGGCGTCAAGACAGATTTCACACTCTCTCATCCGGTGGCGTACCCCGGTGCGTTGATGGTGACTGTGGCCGGTGTCCCTCAGGGTCCGATTGATGCGTATTCAGTTCAGGGCACAAGCACCCTGCGCTTTGTCGCGGCTCCTACCAACGGCGTGGCCATTAGCGTCCGCTATCTGGACAAAGAGTCACAGTCTGGTGCGGCTGTAGCTCAAGAATGGGCCACCAAGACAAGTGGTGTGGTGTCGGGTTCGACAGAGTATTCGGCGAAATACCATGCGCAGGCTTCGGCAGCGAGTGCCACGTCTGCTGCAGGTTCTGCATCAGCTGCATCGGGGAGCGCCACTGCGGCAGCTGGTTCAGCGACCACCGCTACGACCAAAGCGACTGACGCTGCGACCTCGGCGACCAACGCTGCATCTTCTGCAACGACTGCCAGTACCAAAGCCACCGATGCCAGTGCATCGGCCACCAGTGCGGCAACCAGTGCCAGCGGGGCTTCAACATCTGCCACTACGGCATCCGGTAAAGCCACCGATGCAGGCAACAGCGCATCAGCGGCAGCAGGCTCTGCAACAAGCGCAGCCAGCAGTGCCGCTGTGGCTCAGGATTGGGCAACCAAGACGTCGGCTCCGGTCAGTGGCAGCGACTACTCGGCGAAATACTACGCGCAATCGATTTCTGCTTCGGCGGCTACGGCCTCCCAGAAGGCGACGGACGCTGCAACCAGTGCGACGGCTGCAGCAGCTTCGGCCACTACTGCTGCGAGCAAATCATCAGATGCAGCTTCGTCGGCTACCAATGCAGCATCGTCCGCAAGCACTGCAGCCACTCAAGCAGCAGGAGCGGCAAGCTCTGCTACAAGCGCCGCATCGTCTGCCACGGCAGCGGCGGGTTCTGCAACAACTGCCAGTACCAAGGCATCAGATGCTGGCAACAGTGCCAGCGCTGCAGCCAGCTCGGCCAGCAACGCCAGCACCAGTGCTGCCAGCGCATCGAGCTCAGCCAGTGCTGCATCTGCATCGGCAACGACCGCCAGTGCCAAAGCCGCAGAGGCTTTGACCAGTGCTTCGGCGGCGGCCAATTCGGCCACTGCCGCCTCTGGCAGTGCTTCCAGCGCAGCGAATTCTCTGACTGCGTCTCAAGCCCAAGCAACCTTAGCTGCGGACTGGGCGCAAAAGACCACTGGAACGGTTGACGGAAGTGGTTACTCGGCCAAGTACTGGGCAGGACAGGCCGCAGGATCTGCAGCGGCGGTAACTGCCAATACGGTCATCCCAGCCGATGTGTTCACGGGCGATGGCATCAAAACTGATTTCACGATCAGTCGACCTGTTGGATATCCGGGCGCACTCATGGTGACGGTGGCTGGGGTGCCACAAGCCCCGCTCGATGCGTACATCACACCGGCGACCACGACATTGCGATTCACCTCAGCCCCAGCCAATGGGGTGGTGATCAGCGTGCGTTACCTGGATAAGGAGGCGCAGTCTGGCGCAGCCGCCGCCGAAGAGTGGGCGAACAAAACGTCGGGGCCTGTGTCTGGAGCGACAGAGTATTCGGCCAAGTACTACGCACAGTCCATAGCCGCCAATGCGGCGACGGCCAGTCAGCAAGCAACCAGTGCAGCCAACTCGGCAACGGCTTCTGCTGGTAGTGCTACCGCCTCGGCGAACTCTGCGACGGCTTCAGCGGCCTCGGCCACTCAGGCTCAGAGCTACATGAGCCAGGCGCAGGGATATGCCGCTGCGGCGGGCGGATCCAACGTCGCTCCGCAGGTATTTACAGGTAACGGTTCGTCTACGGATTTCAGTCTGAGCACAGCAGCATCCAGCGTCCACAAATTGATCGTGACGGTCAATTACGTGGTCCAGGACTCACTGGATGCCTACGTCCTCGTCAATTCCGGGGCTACTTTGCGATTCACATCGGCACCAGCCGCCAGCGCGCGGATTGTGGTGCGTTACATCTAACTAGGAGAAATCATGGCGATTACACGCATTCCCAAAGCGGGGCTGGATGATGCTCTGCAGACTGAAATCAACGGCAAGTTAGACAAGGCCGGTGGAACCATGTCCGGAACTATCACCATGTCCAACGGGGCGCTCTTCAAAAGCAGTGTGACGAGTGATGATGCTCGTAACACGGGCTACAAGATGGGAGATGGTCAAGACATCGGAGAGATGGGGCGCTCAAGTCAGTACTACGACGATCGGGCCAGCAACTGCAATGGTTATCTGCCCAATGGCAATTGCGCAAGCAACGCCAACTGGGTTCCCCCCAATGTGAACTGGTGGACATGGGGCCTGGGATTCAACTATTGCGCTAACAGCGGTCAGTACGACGGGGTCGGTGGCACGAGTTATGCCAACTACGCTGTTCCTTCCGTGAGCCTGAACTATGACGGTTACTACTTGGCGCAAGACGAAATCGGTGGCGCGGAGTATCACCGTTGGTACCGGGCCTGCAATTGCAACTGCAACTGCGGCAGCTACTCCAACTGCAATTGCGGATCCACCGCCTTCAACTGCCGTACCAATTGCAACTGCAACTGCAATTGCAACTGCAGCACCGACTGTTGAGGAGTTGAGCGATGGCAAATTCATCTACCGTTGGTGGTCGCCTTTACAACATCCCGTCCCCAGCCGAATCGTTCGGTGCTTTCCCCGTCAGTTACCGCGTCGAGCGGGACTTGCAAGCTCAGACGATCACAGTGACTCCTTGGCGCATCAACCCGGAGACGAATGAAAAGGAATATGGCTCACGCCCCTTTGTGTTTGATCCGGCGGCTATCAAGCAGCACATTGACCTTGGCAAGCATTGGGGCATTCATACGAACTGGGCACTGGAGGCTCGCTTTGGTTGGGAGGATCTGGGGCATTTGCATTCGGTATTCCCGCAGACGAACTTGCACAAAAACCCCTTTCTGCTGGGTCGCCCGCTGCACCCACGCACGGTGCTGTTCTTTGTGCCCTTTGAAGACAGTCCAATTGAGGAGGTGGCGGTCTTGGTGTACGCGCCGCAAACCATGCCGCCTGAGGGCTTTGCTGAATTCCTGGAGGTGCGATCTCGGGTTTCACTCTACAACGCCGTGCTGCCTTCGCTGGAGTTGGATGTGCCGAATTACTGTGACGCCGGTGCATCTATCACTTGTACGGTCAGGCTGATTCAACCTGTCTATGAAACCGCAGACATGCCTGCAATCGAAACGCGCAGTGGAGTTCTCTACCTGGAGTGCGAGGCAGGTTTTTTGCCAAAGACCAGGGTGCCGATCATCGGTGGTGTCGCAAGCTTCAAATGGGTGGCGATGGGGTTAGATCCGAAAGACAAGGGGCTGATCAAGGTGGGCTTCAAGTATTTCAGCCACAAGATCAGTGCTGCTGTGGAGGTGGTTTGATGTGGACGGTGCATGCGGACAGCATCCCAATCCACACGACGGTTGCCGCATACCTGCGGCGCGAGACAGATTTCGAGGCAGCCATCAAGGCCGTTTCAGATCCGGAGCTCGAGCGTCTACTGGCGATCAGGGGCGTGCCTGGTGTGCAAGTCCCACCTAATCTGGACCACTCATTCGCAGCGGCATTTGATCGTTTTGATTCGCTGATCTGGGAGTCCCAAGTCAGTGCAGCCAGTCCGGGGCTGTTTCGCAACTTGTCGTTGGCGCACACGGGGTATCCCGTTGTGGCGATGGATCCCTATTTGTGCCAGGACCCATGTCGGTACAGCGGTGCCGACCATTTGGCGTTTGCGCATCGCTCAGAGGTTGGGCGATACCTGGCCATTGGGACGATGCTCGATCAGTTCACTCTGACCGTTGGGTCGGGGCGGCTGACAGTGCTGGTGCCGCCCAATCCGCGAGGTGTTCCTCTAGTGCATCCGCACAGAGATACATCGATCTTTGAGGAGCTCAGGCTGGACATTTGCTTAGCTGTATCACCGGGCGTGGTCCTGTCTATTGATGGGCAGGATGACCTGAGCTTCAACCCAGGGGAGTCCCTGTGGATGAACTGTTCGGGCTACGAGCACACCCTGGTCAATCAGCATTCTTGGTTGGGGAGCCGCTGCAGCGTCCATTTCAGCGTCTGGCCATGGATCGAGTTCGACCATCCAACAAGGACGTATAGACCGAACCGCTTTTACGGCTGCAAGCACCCGATTCAGATGATTTTTGATGGAGATTTGACCCGATGACGCCAAGCAATTCATGTCAGCTGCTGAGCCTCTGGCCCAGTCATGTGCTGATCGATCAACTCTCAGAGTTGGATGACGTGCGGGAGACTCTGGCGCAGGAGGCTGCAACCTTCTACGAGCGCCACACCCAAACGTCAGCCAAGATGGCGCATCGAGCCGACACCGTGTCCATGATGCGTGAGCAACCCAGCCAGGCGCTGTTGCGTTTGCTGGACGCCATCGAACTGAGGGTGGCCGCCTATGTGCGGCAAGCGTACCCATCGCTCGATCCTTGCGAGTTGTCCATCACCTACAACACGTTCGTGAATCGCCAGCGTGGACTGGGCAAGTGGGCCATCCCGCACCGGCATGTTGGCAATCAACTGGTGGCCACCTATTACCCCCGAGTCCATCTCGGGGCCAACGAAGGGCGAGATGCCGTTGGCTTGCCCGGGGCACTGTGTTTTCATGATCCCAGACCGGTGCAGGCCAATTGGATGCTCCGACATGAAAACAAGCTCTTCGCACAAACGCCCCGCCAAGGGGCGTTGTTCATTTTCCCGGGCTATCTGGAGCACTCCACATTTCCTCTGTTCGAACCGGAGAGCGACAAGGTCGCCATCGTCACCAATGTGCGGTTCACGCATCGTGATGACCAAGGTGGTGACATGACCTGGTCTGCCGAACAAATCCGTGCTCACGCCAAAGCCCAGATTCCCGAACAGTCCCCAAATAAACCTATGGAGCCCATTCAATGAGTTTCGAACTTGCAGTCCGTCAAGGTTATGCCGTCGATGTAGTCCAAGTCGATGAATCGAATCTGGTGATGACCGTTTTGGTCGCTAGTCCCGACGGCAAAGCTTCTGGTCGTCACATCTTCAACCTCAAGACGCTGCCTGGTTCCGATTTGGCCAAGGTGTGTCGCGAGGCTTATCCCATCGCATTCGAGGAGCGCATCACATGAAATTCACCCTGACCCTCAATGGCCAGCGCGGCTTTGTGCGACAGGCGCTTTACGATCCCAATGATTCCAGTTTGGTCTGGGCTGACAACGACGAGCCTTTGCCGCTGCCGCAAGCATTCCCCAGACAGGCGGACATGCAGTGGCCATCGTTTTGGCATTTACATCACCCCAGCAACCCGGCTGGCAAATCCAAAGCTATTCGACACCTCAAGCTGCAATTGGGACTCAAGTGCAACTACGCCTGCCAGTATTGTTCTCAGGCGCACCAGCCTCATGACATGGATGGACACCCGAACGACGTTGCTCCATTCATGCAGCAACTCGAAGGCTGGTTTGCTGGTGGCGACGATGGCCAGGGTGCTGGCGTCAAGATTGAATTTTGGGGTGGTGAGCCCTTTGTGTATTGGAAGCTCCTCAAGCCGCTGGGAGAAGCTGTTAAGGCGCGCTACCCGAACGCGCAGTTGTCCATTGTTACCAATGGATCCCTCTTCGATGATGAAAAGCTCGACTGGGTTGAGGCGCTTGATGTGGGAATTGGTTTGTCGCATGACGGCCCTGCGCAGTCTTACCGTGGACCTGACCCACTGAACGATCCCGCGAATCTGGTGCAGATCAAACGCTGGGTCTCTCGGCGCATGTCGATTGACCGAATGAGTTTCAACACGGTCTTGCATCGTCACAACCAGTCTCTCAAAGCAGTTCGCCTGTACTTTTCTGAAAAGCTAGACCTTCCAGTGCAGGCTGTCGTACTTGCAACTGAGGAGGTGATGCTTCCCTACGACCAAAGCGGACTGTCATTGGCGCTCCATGGGAATGATCACGCGCGCTATTTGCACCAGATTTTCTGGGAGCTGGTCACGGGCTCGGGAATGGCCGTTGGAACCGTGCGCGACAAAGTTGATGAATTCATGCGCTCCCAAGCGCAGTCACGTCCATTGACAGCATTGGGTCAGAAGTGCGGAATGGATCGCGATGATTCGATCGCGGTGGACATGAAAGGCAATGTGATGACTTGCCAGAACATGAGTGCATCCACGAACCACAAGATCGGTCACGTCGATCAGTTTGAAGACATCAGCCTCAATACGGCCTACCACTTCAGTACGCGAAGTGAATGTCCCCGTTGTCCCGTGGCGCAGCTGTGCAAAGGTGCATGCCTGTTCCTAGAGGATGGTTACTGGGAGGCTGCGTGCGACAACTCCTTCAGCCACAACCTGGCTGTGTTGGCGGCGGCACTCTACTACCAGACACAGGGATTGATCCTCACGCGTATAGAAGGTGATGCCATCCGTCGTGACACTGTTTCTGAGATAGATGTCATTCATCTCGGCTTTGTGGAAAGTCAAGGTGACATGAGCACGGTTGTTCCGCCAGCGCGTCCCGTCAAACCATTTCCTGTGCGGGTGACACATGCCTGATACAGCACTTTCTGAAGCGCTTCGGGAAGCTTATGCAAGTGCCCCCAGCGATGTAGTCATCCTGCATACCCTGGAGATCCGACATCCGGACTTTAAAGACGAAACGGGCAACTTGACGGCGATCCGGGTGGTGCGTGATCAGCAGGACTTGCTTGCAAGGCTTGAGGCGTCAGCGCCAATCAATGCGGGCCAGCAGGTTCAGTTTGTGGCCATGGGATTTGAGCTGGATCTGCCACCTGTAGATATCGCGCCTGTTCCTGAAATTGCGATCACCTTGGACAACGTCACCCGGGAAATCGTGAAGCACTTGGACGAGGCATCGATTTCGGAGTCACCCATTGAAGTGACCTACCGTCCGTACCTCTCTAACGATTTGAGTGGCCCACAGATGGATCCGCCCATCACATTGGTGATCACCGAAGTGGAGGCCGACGTGCAGCGGGTTACGGCCAAGGCTCGAATGACTGACATCGGCAACAAGACCTTCCCGTCACGCTTGTACACCGCAACCGAGTTCCCAGGATTAGCGCGATGACCGACGAAGACTCGCCGAGTTGGGCGATCCAGTACATCGGTCGTCCGTGGATTGCAGGTGAGAGAGGCCCCGAGTCATTTGACTGCTGGGGCCTTTTTCTATGGGTCCAGAAAGCGCACTTCAGTCGTGACTTGCCGGTCATCCCAGTGGATGCGCTGAATCTGCGAACGGTCCTTCATACGTTCAAAACTCACCCGGAGAGGCAACGTTGGGAGGCGGTCGATGTGCCGCAGCAGGGTGATGCGGTTTTGATGCGTCAGTCGCGACACCCCGTGCATGTTGGCGTTTGGGTTGATGCGGACGGCGGTGGAGTGTTGCACTGCGCCCAGCAGATCGGGGTGGTGTTTCAGCAATTGAGCTCTCTGGCCAGTCACGGCTGGCAGGTGGAGGGGTATTACCGATGGAAGGAATTGCCATGACAAGCGCTTGCATGTCAGGCCTGCCCAGTCCCGGACTGGTCATCTGGATGCGAAATCCGTTCGAACCCAGTGATCGGCAGGTTAGCCATGTGTTTGGCTCGCCTACGATCGCACAGTGGATGAGTCGTGATGGCATTGAGTTCGACCAGCCCACGTTGATTTTGAAAAACGGCCAGCCGGTACTGATGGCGCATAGGGCAGTGACGCCAATTGATGCAGGAGACGTCGTGTCCTTGGTCACTCTGCCTCAGGGTGGTGGCGGTGGCGGCAAGAACCCTCTGCGAACTGTACTCATGATCGCAGTTCTGGTCGTCGCAAATGCGTATGGCGGCGCACTGGCTGCCTCAATGGGGTATTCAGGAACGCTGGCCACGGCGGTCGCATCCACTGCGATCGCAGTCACGGGCTCTGTGCTTGTCAATGCTTTGGTGCCCTTGCCAAATCAGTCATTGCCCTCTGCATCGGCCAACACCACATCTCCCAGCCCAACGTACTCCCTGCAAGCGCGGGGCAACTATGGACGTCTGTCGCAACCAGTCCCCGTGATTTATGGCCATCATTTGGTGTACCCGGATCTGGCCACCATGCCCTATACCGAGTACGAAAACAACGAGGAATATCTGCATCAGTTGCACGTCATTGGCGTGGGTCAGTTTCAGTTTGAGGAGCTGTCGATTGATGACAGCCCGATCAGCTCGTTTGCCGAGGTGCAGGCGCAGGTTATTGAGCCTGGCGGACAGAACACCTTGTTCAACCCCGATGTGGTCACGGCCCCAGAGGTGTCCGGTCAGGAATTGATTGCTGTCAGCGACGCCGGTGCCATCGTTGGTCCCTTTGCCCTTAATCCGGTGGGTACACAGATCAATCAGGTCGGTGTCGATGTGGTGATGCTGCGCGGTCTGTATTACGCCAACGACAGTGGTGCATTGGAAAGCCGCTCGGTGCAATGGCGGGTTGAGGTACGAAGCATCAACGACGATGGCGATGCCACCTCAGGCTGGCTCCATGTGGCAGACGAAACCTACTCGGCGGCCACCAACACTGCGCAACGCCTGTTGTTCAAGTATTCGGTGTCGCCTGGGCGTTATGAGATTCGTCTCCAGCGCCTGGATGCACGGGACACCAGCAACCGAGCTGGTCACGAGCTGCGTTGGGGCCAGGCCAAGGGCTATTTGGTGGGATCGAATTTGCCCACTGATCTGACCTACTTGGCACTCAGGATGCGCGCCACCGACAACTTGTCGCAACGCTCCTCTCGGCTGGTCAACTGCCAGGTGACGCGCAAGCTCCCCATCTGGAATCCGAGCACTGGATGGTCTGCGCCGCAACCCACCCGTTCGATTGCGTGGGCGTTCGCAGACGCGGTCAGGTCCAGCTATGGCGCAGGGTTGCCTGACCGGCAATTGGACCTGGCGGCGTTGGCACAGTTGGATACTGTGTGGTCGGCGCGAGGGGACACCTTCAATGCCGTGTTCGATCAGAACCAGACGGTGTGGGATGCCTTGGGGCAGATTGCACGGACCGGTCGTGCCGTGCCTTTCTTGCAAGGCGGGATTGTTCGCATCGTTCGCGATGAACCCAAGACCATCCCGGTAGCGCTTTTTTCTGCGCGAAACATCGTGCGCAACAGCTTGAAGATCCAGTACCTGATGCCAGGCGATGCCACGGCGGATGCAGTCACGATCGAATACGTCAATCCCAAGAGTTGGAAGCCAGATGAGTTCACGGTGTCCTTGCCTGGATCCCAAGCTGCCAAGCCTGCTCGTGTGAGGTTGTTTGGCTGCACCGATAAGGCGCAAGGCGTTCGTGAGGGGAAATACATCGCGGCGGCCAATCGGTATCGCAGACGGATCGTCACCTTTCGCACTGAGCTGGAAGGGTTGATCCCAACCTATGGAGATCTGATTGCTCTGAGCCATGACATTCCCCGTTGGGGTGTGAGTGGCGAGGTCTTAAGCTGGGACGGCCAGACGAGAACCGTGCGGTGTTCCGAGCCGCTGAGTTGGCAGTCAGGAGCCGTTCACTACCTCGTTCTGCGAAAGCCCGATGGCTCGGTCTCTGATGCCATCGAGGTCACGCCGGGCGCAACTGCCACCAATGCCGTCCTGAATACCCAACCCGGCTTTGAGCCACAGGTCGGTGCTGACCGAGAGCGAACGCACTTTGCTTTTGGTGTGGGCCAGTCCTGGTCCCAGCTGGCGCGCGTCATGAGCGTTAAGCCTAGGGCTGAGCAGGTCGAGCTGACTTGCGTGGCCGAGAACGCGTTGGTGCATACCGCCGATCAATCCTGATCTGAACCTGATTTTTGTAACCGCCCGCCGAGGAGCAATCCCGGCGGGTTTCTTTTTGGAGAAATGAATGCCAGAACCGACAAGTAGTGGGGTTGCCGGAGCAGCAGTGGCCTACAAGGCGCTGGGAGGAACAGCAGCCGCTGTCGCGAGCGGGGCCACATTGGCAGCCGTGGTGGTCATGCTGATGACGCCACCTAGGAATAAGCGGGAGTGGGCCGTCGGCTTGATCAGCACGGTTGTGTCCAGCATCGGCGGTGGTGCATTCACCGTCGAACACTTCGATCTGCATCACTGGGCGTTTTCAACCATGGGACTGTGTGCCATGGGTGGATTGATCTTTGCCTGTGGCCTGCCGGGATGGGCGATGGTGCGCTGGACCTTTGCCTTCATCGACAAGCGCCGGGATGACTCGCTGGATACGGTAGCCAAAGATGTGAAGGAGCTGCTATGAAGCCGATTGAGTTCATCGCAATGATCGGATCTTCCGCGCAGGCTACTGCCAAGCGCACGGGTGTGTTCGCCAGCATCACGATTGCTCAGGCGGCATTGGAGTCCGGCTGGGGTGAGTCGGGTCTGGCCAAGGTGGGCAAGAACCTCTTTGGCATCAAAGCCGACAGCCGCTGGCGGGGCGAGACCTTAATCCTGCAGACAAAGGAATTCATCCGTGGCAAGTGGGTTGTGGTTCCTGCCAAGTGGCGCAAGTACGCCAGCTGGCAAGAAAGCATTGATGACCACGCTGCCTTCCTCAAGCAAAACCCACGCTATCAGCATTGTTTCCAATGCCTGAGGGCAGAGGCATTTGCGCAAGCACTGGCCAAGGCCGGGTATGCCACTGATCCAGGCTATGCCGACAAGGTGATCAGTCTCATGAACCAGCACAAGCTGCAAGCTCTGGACGGAGGTGCGCCATGAGCTGGGTTTCCAGATTCATCTACGCCAATTGGAATTACCTGATGGGCGGTCTCGTGCTGCTGATGGTATTCATCTGCGGAGTTCAGATCGGAGAGTCACGGATTCAACGGGAGTGGAATGCCGAGAAGTTACGCGTGGCGTTGGTCGTGGCCAAGCAAGAGCAGCGAGCCGCTGATGTACAGCAATCTCAAAGTCAAATCAATCAGGAAATCTCAAATGAATACGCAAAAAAGTCAAAGTTTCTGGCTGATCGCCAGCCTGACAGTCGCACTGGCGGGGTGTGCAACCTCCCCGCAACCGGTGGTGGGTGCCTGCCCCCCGTTTCCGAAGCTCCCGCCAGAGCTGCTCCAGCCCGCTCCGACCCTCTATCTGCTACCCAAGAAGATGCGGGAGATGTGAGTTGCGAGCAGTTGAGCAAGGATGCTGCCCAGACTACGCTAATACTCACCGAGCTGCAACGTTGGTACACCCTACAGTCGCAGACCTTCAAATGATGCAAACCCCCAGTAGCCAAGCTCGGCTGCTCGTGGCATTTTCTTTGTCGGCTTGGAAAGCTTTTCTTGTTATCATTTCAAATATGATTTGCATCATGCACGCTTTGAACGTTATTTTTCAGAAAAATAGGCCATATGCTTGCTTAAATTCAAATCTCACCAAAAAGTTCACTGATCTGATCAGCCTTTTTGGTCATGTTGGCAGCGAAGTCGTTGCGGATGGATCGAGGGTGCAGAGATGACACGCACTTCAAATCAACTCACAAGAGCTCACGGTCCTCACTATGCAAGTCCTTTACGCTATCCAGGAGGAAAGGGGCGACTGGGCCCTTGGCTCGCAGATGTTCTCCAAGAAAACGGATTAACCGGAGGCTGGTACATCGAGCCTTATGCCGGAGGAGCAGGCGCGGCTTTGTTCCTTCTCTTGAAGGACCATGTAAGTCACATCGTCATCAACGATGCAGACCCGGTCATCTATGCCTTCTGGCAATCTGTTGTGCACAACGCGCAGGCGTTCGAGCAGTTGGTTTGGGATACGCCGGTGACCATGGAATCACGCGCCGAGATGATCGCGCGCTTGGATGAGCCAGGACGGTGCACAACCCTCGAGCTTGGATTCGCAGGATTTTTCTTGAATCGGACGAGTCGTTCAGGGATTCTGCGTGGTGGCGTTATTGGCGGGAAGGCCCAGGCGGGTGATTACAAGCTTGACGCTCGCTTTCGACAAGAGGACTTGGTGGCTCGAATTCGGGCAATCTCAAATCGGAAGTCCCAGATTACCGTTACAGGAATGGATGCCCTTGAGTTGCTTATGACTGTGGGGCCCGGACTTCCAGAAAAGTGTCTTGCATACCTGGATCCACCCTATTACATCAAGGGCAGTCAACTTTATCGAAATCACTATCAGCACGGTGATCACGAAACGATCGCCCACTTTGCAGCTAATACGAAGTTGCCGCTTCTGATTACATATGACAACTGTCCTGAGATTCGACAGCTATATCGTGGAATGGAAACGACGGAGTTTTCGTTGATCTATTCAACGCATACTGCTAGGCCGAAAGCGAGTGAAATTCTTATACATGCCAATGTGAAAATTCCAAACAAGCCCACGCTGACGCGTGGCGGGACGATTTCTTCATCGGCTGCTGAGCGGATTGTTTTTTAAGGTTCCAGAGTTTTTGAGGAGTGAGTGATGTCCGACCTGTTCTTGAATGCAGTACTTCCCAACAAACTCATGCCTCTGTTGGGCGACTTCGAGACGAATCATGTTGGGTATGTCTATGGAATCGATTTCCAGACGGCAACAGTGCTGACCAATGACAACTGGAAGGCTAGGGTCGCAGGCATTCCTCACAATAGTTTTCTAGTGGCAACTGCGCTGAATCCGCAGAGTCCTACGAATGTCAACCAGTTCGATAATGAACTGGTACTTTTGCGAGTGATTGGACCGGCACGTTTACCCTCTGATGGCGAGATGATTCAGACTCGCATTGAACACAACCAACGCCGTGAAGTACACGAGCGCTTTCCTGCCACGGAGGCCGATGGATTTGACCCCTTGACTCAAAGCGAGCTGCAATACGGGGGGCTGGATTGTCGAATTCTTGGCACGTTCTTTTTGGATGATGATGGTCACATTAAATTGGGAAGCGACGTAGAAAACTACTTTGCTTCCACGCGACTGCGTGTCTACAAGCCGCGTGCGAATGCGCTTGAAAGGATCGTGAATCACATTAATGCCGATCGCCAGAAGACTATGTTGGCTGACGCACTTGCGGCTGGCTTCAAATCGGCTCCTAGCCCTATCCCGATTGGGACCGTACGCTACACCTCTACCTCCCGACTTCACCGTGGAAAAGACGAGCCCAAAGTACCGGTGCTAATCCAGCCGTCGGACTTCTTAGCACGACGTACGGCCGTTCTTGGAATGACTCGAACAGGCAAGTCAAATACTGTGAAGACTACGGTAGCCTCGGTTGCTATGGCCGGAAAGCGTGATGGGATCAAAATTGGCCAAATTATTTTTGACCTTAATGGTGAATATTCAAATGCCAACCATCAGGATGATGGAAGCTCGATCGCTTCAGTATTTGACGATGATTGTGTGAGATATCGCGCGATAGATACCCCAGGTTTCTTGGATCTGCGCACGAATTTCTACGAGCAACCCTCTGAGGCATTGAATCTCATATCCAAGCTTCTTGCGAACGATCCATTTCGCAATCAAACCGATCTGCAACAGTTCTTGGATTCGGGACTCGAGGAGCCAGATCAGACGGACATGTCTAATCACAAGCGTTGGCAACAACGCGTGGCAGTCTTTCAATCAATCTTGCACGCTGCCGGGTTTCCTGCACCGACCGGCCTTTCTGTCAGATTCCCGGCTAATGCGACGGTGATGCAGGCCGTGACTGGTGCCGGTGGGCCTACGCCAGCTAAGGCTGGCAGTGGGGGCATGGTTTCAATACCGATAAAAGATGCGGTCGAGTGGTTTGAGTCTGTTCGACGGCTCAATTACGAATTGCGCGAACAACAAAAGCAGAATGGTCAAGCCACAAAAGGCTTTACTAACTCATCTGGAAATTCATGGGTTGATCCTATGATGGAGTCGTACCTGAACGTGCTTGCACGTGAAAACGCCACAAAGACTTCAATTCGTGGTTTTCGCGCACTTGTGCCATGCAAGGAATACCATTCACCCAAGCGTCAGGGTGATGTAGTGCAAGAGGTTGTGAATCATCTTTGGGCTGGCAAGATTGTTATTCTTGATCTCTCTGCTGGGCCTGTGGAGGTGCGGACTGTTCTCTCAAAGCGAATCGCTCAACAAATATTTGATACATCCTTCCGTATCTATAACTCAGGGAAAACACCGCAAAACATCGTGATATACGTCGAAGAGGCGCATAACCTCATTGGCAAGAAGGAGGAACTCACGACAACGTGGCCCCGGATTGCCAAGGAAGGAGCGAAGGCAAAAATTGCATTCGTATATGCGACCCAAGAGCCATCATCGATTCATCCCAACATCTTGGCCAATACTGAGAATTGGTTTGTCACGCACCTGAACAACGATGACGAGCTTAAGGCGTTGGGAAAATTCTATGATTTTGCTGATTTCTCGGCATCACTGAAAACGGCCCAAGATGTTGGCTTTGCACGCATAAAGACGCTTTCGTCACCTTTCGTTGTTCCAGTGCAGATCGATCGATTCACACCCGCCGAGTTGAAGGCGCAATTGATGGCACTAACTGCCACGCCGGCCCCATCTGCGAGTCCGAATCTGGCTCACAACACTACAGTTTGAGGGGCAGGCGATGCCATACGAAGGTCAGCAGGCTAGTAAGCGTGGGCATATCGACATCATTCGCAATAAGGATGTTGAAGCTTTTCTCGATTCATGTGAGTATTTGCGCAAGCCTGGCGCTGAGGTAGCAGAGTCGATCGCGAAGTTATATCAGCAAGCACCTGAATGTGAGCAGTTGCCAGCGATGGTGATTGCATCTGACGGCAGCGCGTATTCTGATTGCCTCGATCAATCCTTCCCGTCGACGCAGGTCGGCTACGTGAAGACGAGCTTCATGGCCTTTGATATGCAGGATTACAACGGACTTTCTACGCCACATAATCCGTTTGTCGATCCTTACAAGGCTGCTGCACTGCACAACAAGGCGAGGGCAGTTGCATTCACTCTTCCAGGCTCTAACATCCGTTACAAAGGATTGCGAGTGCAGGACGGATTTCGACTTGCTGTGTACGAGCAACTGTCGGATGTCCGGACGCAAGTCCAGAAGAACTTTGCCGTCAAGGATATGCTCTATTTTCTTGAGGGTGGGGACATTACGATCGCGGCATGCCCCTCCTGTGGCCAAGAGGGGCCTCATCACTTCAAAAGCGGGCAGGACATCAGTCAATGTGGAAATTGCAAGGCTGATGTTTATGTCACGGACATATTACGGATCCATGAACAAATTTCTGATCACGGCGACAACTCATCCGCAATGACGCGGTTTATGAATGCCGTCGAGCATTTACAGCTGACCACCCTCGTGAAAGCGATGGCCGATATCAATTTCGAGGGTTTATGTAATGCGGCCATCATGGTCGACGGTCCGCTCGCTCTATTTGGACAGCCGGCTAAATTCCATGCATCAATTCAGTCCTTTTACAACGGAATCTTTCAAAGGTGCTTCGCGGAGCAGAAAACCCCTCCGCTGATCATCGGCTTGCAGAAAGACGGCATGGTGATGGAGCATGCGCGCTCCCTGGCCTCTCATCTGAAGAGTGGAACTTACTGCGCCGTCTCTGATGAATATCGGGCGCAGTTCATCAATGGAATTGCACCATTGACTGACAATTTCGGTCACGAAACGTACTACGGTCAAGACTTCATTTACAAGACAGATAGCGGCAGAATTTTCGATGTATGTTTGGCATATCCATTCGCCGACAAACAGAATCGTAAAAATTTTTCGAAACAGAAGGCCGAGTCACGGCACTATGAGGCCTGGCTTGCTCGTGCTTTCAAATTGATCCGACATTTGGAGTTTGACCTCTACGAAAACTCGGTTGTCCCAGTTGCTCTTGCGCATCGTCATGCTTCTATCAGTTTGTCGCCTGGTGGAACACTTCTCGATGTTCTTACTAAGAAGCACCTTGGTGATTCTTGAGTCGAACAGAACGTGCCATAACGAGTGAGCATGCCAGATGCAGCTTCCCTCCATAGATTGGAACGAGTCAGTAGTAATAGATGGGGTGCTGCGGCTTCCTCTTTACCACGGCACCTCGACGTTATGGATGGACTCCATCAGGAAGAATGGATTGGGTGGTGCGATGCCACGATTGGAGGAGGTACGTGCACTCCTTGGAATTATCAACGAACATATTCCTCCAGAACGCAAGGACATGATGCTGGAGATGATGGTGAATCAGGAACAAGGTTCCATGAACTGGCAACACGGGCAGGTGTATTTTTCGCTCGCATTTGAAGATGCGAAGAATTACGCATTGAGCAACTCTTTCGGTTCGGAAATTCTTTCCGAATGTGTGAAGAGTGCTGAAGAGTTTGATCTCTTATCCTTGCTTCCTCAGTGGTTGTGCGAACTGCGAGATGAGCCTAAAAGTCCAATAGTCTTGAAAGTCGGAGGCGTGCCAATCGATTGGCTAGAGCTGGAACGTAGACAAGAGGGAGAGGTTGTTGACAAGCTTGAAGAGCTTGAGCAAGACCGTCTTCGAATGCATCGTGAATTTGATGAAGTTGAGGCAGCGAGGGCAGAGTTTCTTTGTGGAAATTTCGAGAGATTCGGCTTGGCTTCAGAGTACAAGGGGATGACCCGTGAAGACAGTCTTCAGTCATCGATGGGAGTTCTCCTCCAACAGAACACCTATCGGTTGAAAAAACAACATGTTGTTCTCGCAGATAGCCTGGATGTGATCGAATTATTGTGACGCCGACGCTCGCAGATATCGAGCAATACATTGTGTCGAAATGCTTGAACTCAAGCGCGTATTCATAGATCGCTTTTGTTAAGATTCACAGAGCCCCTGGGTTTGGCGTGCCACCACAATGCAGATGTCTCTTATAGCAACACTCGGAAATGCCGTTTGTCCGCATCGGACGACTTGAGGATCCGGTACTCCATTCCACTGGCCACCGCGATCTGCTTGGCGAAGTCCTTCTTGGCCTGCACCACGGCGTCCTCGATCTGGTTGTCGGCCTTCACCTCGACGATCACGTACTTCAGGCTGCCATCCGGCTCTTCGCGCTGGAAGATGAAGTCGGGGTAGTAGCTGCGCACGGTGTGCGAATCCGGGTCGATGTACTGAATGAAGAAGTCGGACTGGCCATGAGTCAGCATCCCGGTGAAGTAGATCTTCTTCACCCGCTGCTCACGCAGCAGATCCCAGAACAGCCAGTTCTCCGAGCCGGAGTCGAAGCAGTAGGTGTCGAGGTGGAAGCTCTTGGCCCGCTCCTCGTCTTTGATCTGCGTGTCGCTCATCCTGACGATCTTGTCCTTGGCCGCCGACACCTCGTAGTAGCCGCTCGGGGGCAGCTTGATCAGATCGACCTCGTGCTCCTCGGTTTGCTGCGACTCGTCAAGGTCGTAGAGCTGGCGGAACAGGCGCGGAATGATTTCATCGTAGAGCAGCTCGTTGAACTCGTTGGTGATGGCCACCAGTTCGTCGGTGCCTTCGCTGGTCGCGTCGAGCAGTTCCTCGATCTCCAATGGGCTTCGGTTCAGATAGCGTGACACCTCGGCTACCAGTGACAGCCGTGAGAATGCACGCTTCTCACGCCGCGAGGTTAGATCGAAAGTTCGACTGCCAGAGGCACGCGCTGCGTCGGCAGCGGTCAGCCCGTCTTGCTGCGTTTCGATCAAGCGGTACTTTTCGACCAGCGTGTTCCAAACTTCCTTGTCTGCTCGGTCGATTCCCAGTGTCTGGCCAGGAACCAGTGCCTTCTCGCGCATCTGGTACTGCTTGCGCACGCGCACCAGCTTGATCTTGACCGGGGGCTCGACCACTCGTACTTCAACGCGCTCTTTGTCCTTGCCGGTTTTTTGCAGCTCGTCCGCGCTGATGCGAAAGTTCTGCTGCAGCTCGTCGTTCAGCGTGTTGAGGTTGTTGTCCGAGAGGAATACGTGACCGGTGTGCTGGGCCTGCCCGATGGCGCGTAGACAGCGCATCGTGGCCTGTAGCACGAACACCTTGGACTTGGGCTCGCGGAACAGTCCTACACCGAATAGTGAGCGACAGTTCCAGCCTTCCCGCCCCTTATTGACCAGCAGGATAAACTGCTTCTCAGAGCCTTCGGTGTCAAGCCGATTGAATTCGCGAATGTCGTCATTGGTGGTGAGCTTTTCGTCGCCCACATTCACCAGAATGCGCGAGGTCGGGATGCCGTGCTTGAGTAGCGCACGTTCAACCGCTGGCCGCAGTTCGCCCGTCAGCTCATCAATGGTGGCCGCAAAGAAGGCCAACTTGGGCAACAGACCTTCTGGTCGCAACTCGCCTGACTCCTTCAGGAAATTTTCGATGGCGATGTCAACAAACTCGTCGGTTCGGGTGTTGGCATAGCCGTGCAACGTCACCTTTTTGAGGAAGCCTTTATCGATGGCTTCCTTCAGGCCGTAGGCGTAGACCACTTCCGGCAGCACCTCACGCCCCACATAAGGCGTTCCCGTGTAGTTGTAGCAGGCCACCACCCGTGTACCTGCCGCGTTCAGGCTGGCAGCCAGGATGTCGATGGTCGTGCGCAGGCTGGTGTCGGTTTCCTTGGCCCCGACACCCATGTCCTTGGCCAGCGCCTTGCCGAAGGCGTGGTGGGCCTCGTCGACGAAGATGCCCAACTGCTCCAGGCGGCGTAGTTTTTCGAAGCGTTGATTGGTGGTGAGTTCGCCTTCTTCCTCGGGCTGGTCGAAGTTGTAAAGGTCGGCGGCATCGGCGTAGACGCCGTTGGCGGTGAGGGTTTCGCCGGTCGCGCCGAACAGCTTGTCGACGGAGGTTTTTTCCTTGTGCTGGCGTTTGAGGATGATTTTCTGCGTATTGGAGACAATGATGTTGAAGCGCGAGCGATCCAGCGTATCCAGCGATGTACCTGCTTCTTCGAGGTAGTGGAAGCGCAGGTGCGTGGTCAGGAAGTTGACGTACTCCGGCGGCACGACACGGGTCATGTCGAAGGACTCGATTTCCTTCAGTGACTGTAACACCGTCTTGTCAGGTGCGAACACCAGCGCGTTGTGGCAGTAGCGTGCGTCTTTCTCGAATTTGTTACCCAGCAGGAACTCGTAGAAGATGCAGGTTGCCATCAGGATGGTTTTGCCGGTGCCCATCGTCAGCGCGAAAATGTAGTTCGGGTAGGCACGCGAGTTCTTGCGCATTGCCGCAAACACGGCTTTGTACTGGTCCTGAGTGATCTTGTCGAACAGACCGACTTGCCCCGCTTTGCCGGACACTACGCCACCCTCGGTACGCTCTGCGAAGCGCCCCTGTTTCTCGAACCACTGCTGGAAGATTTCCTCGACCTTCGCGTTGCCGAGGAACTCCTTGAGGAAGACGTAGGTTTCCAGCGCCTCGAATTGAGGTTGGCGTAGGAAGGCCTTGGGGTTCTTCTCCGGGTTGTTGAAGTCGAGGAACTTGCGCGTCAGTTCCTTGTAGTGCGTGCGGATCGTGCCCCGGTTGGCCTGATAGAACTGCCAAAGAAACTGGAAGAAGGCAAAGTCGAGCGACGCGCTCACTGCCTTGGCCGCGCGTTTAGTTGCCATTGCCTACGCTCCCTTCCCAGGACTCCGACAGCAGGTCGGTGATCTTCACGCGGATGGTTCCCGCGTCGTCCGGCACCTTGTACTCACCCTTGACCATCTCGTTCTTGCCGGGGATGTCCACTACTGCCGGTTGCAGCACCGCGCCGTCGTAGTTCCAATCGATCAGCACGGATTCGACCAATTCTTTCCAGTCGTCGACAGACTCCTTCTGTAGCGAGAGTTTTTGCAACAGATTCATCGGGTAGAACTTCTCGATGAGCAGCTTGCCGTTCTTAATGGCAACCTTTGCCTGAGAGTCGCGTTTGAATTCCAGATCAGCCTTGTCGCGCAGGATGTCGACCACCTCCACGTCGATTTTGAACGGTTTGGCGGCCAACTCCAACTGCGCCGCCAAGTCTGGCTCGTGTCCCATGCAAACGAGGGTGATCTTCTCGACTGGACGGTTCGGACCTTCGTTCTGCATGCGTTCCCACGCTTTGTAATCGAAGCCTGCGATCAACTCGTTTAGGTCGGCGCGTGTGGCGATACGGTTAACGGGCATGATCTTGACCATGCGCCCGTCCTTCTCGCCGTCGAACACAGTGCTGAATTCCAGCTTTTGAATTTCCAGCGCCTCTATCAATAGTTCCTTTGCTTGGACAGGATTCCGGAATAAGTCGTAGTGGTTGACATTGTTAACTTCTAGTCCGATAAAACATTTAATGTTTGAGTCAGATTTTTTCTCGCGATCATCTTCGATGACCTTGATAAGGCGTTTGGTGGTTGTTTGAATCGCGCCAAGATTAATATCGGCTCCGATGAAGCGCCGACCAAGTTTCATTGCTACAGCTTGCGTAGTGCCTGAACCCATAAAGCAATCAAAGACCAAGTCTCCAGGGTTTGAAGAAAGTCGTATCACTCGTTCGAGTAATTCTTCTGGTTTTTGAGTTGGATATGCCAGTCGTTCTTCTGGGCTGGCACCCATTCCCGCAAGGCTTCGGATATCGTCCCAAACGTCCTGTACTGGGCGCCCTGGCATCTCATCAAGGTAGCGTTTGTATTTTGGAACTGTTCCTGGAGACGTCTGAATTACTCTGCCCTCCTTGATTAATTTCTCCATCTTCTCTTTGCTGTACCGCCAATACTTGCTGACGCCCATGACTTCATAAAATGGATTTCCCTTGGCTGCTCCACCTGGACCTTGCAAATTATCGAGCCAGTAGCGACGACCGCTTTCTGGGTCAATAAATTTGTAGTATTTGTCGATATATTCTTTCTCGTATGGGGTGTGTTGCTGATTGAATATTCGGTTTTTTGATTTTCCGTAAACCAACATTTCTTCATGAAGTCGACCAAGATGCGAGCTTCCCTGCTTGCTATCACTGTGAGCATGACCTCGCTTCCACACAATCTGGTTGACAAACATGTCTGGTCCATAAATCTCATCCATGATGCATCGTAGATGATGGGATTTATGCCAGTCGCAATGCAAATAAATCGTTCCATCGTCGGCGAGTAGTTCACGCAAAAGAACGAGTCGTTCGTACATGAATTGCAAATATTCATCGTTATTCCACAGGTCTGTGTACTGCTTTTCCTCAAAGGTGCCGGAGCCTCCTGAAGCTGATTTGCCTTTTAATTCAATTTGCTTTTTGTAATCTGCCTTTGAGTCAAAGGGTGGATCAATATAAATTAGGCTTATCTTGCCTCGGAAGTGTTTTAACAAGTGACCCATCACCTGGAGGTTGTCGCCCCAGAAAATCTTGTTACGCCAGCCGTCCACTTCTTGGCCGTGAACCTCTTTCAACTGCGCCGGGTAATACTGCGTCGAGGTGAACGGGCGTTTGCCGCGCCAGTTGAGCATTGGGTAGCCCTTGATTGGCTCGAATTCGTATTTCTCAACGTTGGTACTGCCGCCATCGGGTGTGGCCAGTTGCAGGCTTTCCTGCGCGGGGGTGTTCTTGCTCATCAGTCGTTTTTCCTGAATTTCCAGTTCTTATTGTCACAGTAAGCGCGCATGTCACAGTTCTGACATTGCTTGACTGGGCGAACAGCGATTTGATAGTCCTGCCGTTCGATGCGCGCCACGATATCGTCGAAGCGCGCGATGGTTTTGCCGATGGCGCGGTCGTCCTTGGTGAACGACACGTAGGGATTGCCGCCGTCCTCGCCGGTGTAGTACAGGTGCATCCGGCTGACCTTCTGGCCTGTGCGTTCTTCGACGAGGTGGGCGTATACCTCCAACTGGTGCTGGTACTGACGCAGACGATCCCGGTCCTTTTCCATGTCGGGCTTCTTTTCAGACTTGAAGTCGATGATCTCGACGGTGTCGTGCTCACCTCGAATCAGGTCCACGCTACCCTTGAGAATGTACTGATCCTTGATGAGTGAGATCTCGACCTCGGCTTCCTTGATTCGATCCCAGTCATCTTTTTCACGCTCGTAGTAGCCTAAGACGTGTTTCTCTACCGCCTTGAGCGTTTGGGGTGCGAGGTATTGCCGTTCTCGTTTGGAGAGGTACTGGTAGTTGATGTTCAACCACGCCTGAATCTGATCGAGTGTGACTGTGGATTCTTCTCCTCGCAAGACGGCCTTGTGAATGTCTTCAATGGTTTGGTGTACCAAGGTACCGAACAACTGAGCGCCAGCACGGATAGGATTGAATTCCAGCTCTTTGAAAAATCGGTATTGTTCGGCGCAGTTCTCGAACACCGTGATGTGCGAGGTGAACGAATACTCGCGCTTCAGATTGATCTGCTTGACGGCCTCGAGGGTCAGCGCCGACAGATTAACGTCACGCCAACTGGGTAGTTCGCAAAACAGGCGCTCGAAGTATTTGGACGGCGATTTGCCGCGTCCCTGCTTTTCCTGGGCAGCCAGTACCAATAGATTCTGGGCGCGGGAGAAGGCTGTGTAGAACAGTCGCCAGAAATCGAAGTTCTTGATGTGGTCAAGCGGCTCAAAGCGTTCCTTGGAAAGGTAGCCACCGTCTTCCAGTAGCACATCAAGCGCCCCGTACTGCTTGCGCGGCACCGCTTCCAGCGAACCGCACACCACGACCGGAAACTCCAACCCCTTGGACTGGTGGATGGTCAGGAACGAGACGCAGCCTTTGGGCGCGTACTCGGCCTCATCCTCGTACTCGCCGATGCCACCATCCTGTAAGAAGCGCAGGAACTGGTTGAACAAGTCGCGCAGATTTTTTTCCAGCCATTCCGGGTTGAGCACGCTGACAAAGTGCAGGTACTCGAACTTGGTGAGCAACTTGGAGAAAGTGCCAAGGTTGCGCGCGGCACGCCCCTTATCCACGCCTTGCACGGCCTCCTCAGTGAGGAAGCGCGAGAACAGCGGGAACTGCAGCAACTGATAGAACAGGCCGGAGAAGGAGTAGTCGGTATTTTGCGTCAGCACGGCGTGGCGCTTGGCCAGCGGGCGTGCCCAGTCCAGCAGCGGCTTGTTTTCCGGCTTGCGCAGTTCATCGATGAAGGGTTTGAAGCACTGGTGATCGTAGTAGTCCCAGATGGGCAGCGAGACGCCTTCGGCCCATGCCCGCACTTTGGGAAACTGAGGGAACAGGAAAATCAGTGCGCCGATCATTAGGCGAATTTCCTCGCGATCGAAAAACATGTTCGAACGGGGCGAGAAGACGGGGACGCCCTGCTCTTCGAGGAAGCGTGCCAGCGCCACGACCTTGTCGTTCTTGACCGAGCGGAACAAGAAGGCTACCTGATTCCAGTCCGCAAGCTGGCCCGAGGACTTCAGGCCACTGAGGAAGGCCAACACCTCGGCGTGCCAATTGGTGGTGTCATCCTTGTCATCACTGGCCGCCAGTCGCACCGCCGTCGGTAGATCAGGAAAATCATCTTCGCGTGGGACGATCTGCTTGGCAAAGCGAAACACACGCGTGCCGTCGTCCCATACCTGCTCCTTCATCCACTCGTTGTAGAAGCGAATGATGTCCGGGTGCGAGCGGTAGTTGACGGTCAGTTTGACCTGCTTACATTGCCCGTCGTTGAACAGTGCCGGGAACTCCAGAATGTTGCGGATGGTGGCTCCGCGAAAACGGTACAAGCCCTGGTCGTCGTCGCCCACTACGCACAGATTGCGGCGTTCACCCGCGAGGAGCAGCAGGATGCGTTCCTGAATGGTGTTGGTGTCCTGGTACTCGTCCACCATCAGGTGCGTGAGTTTTTCGCGCAGTTGCGCCAAAACCTCGGGGCGCTTTTCCAGCAACTGCAGGGCCTCGTACTGGATGCCAGAAAAATCCAGAGAGTTGTGCTCGTTCAACAGTTCTTGATACTTAGCGAAGCAAGTGGCCAGTGCGCGGATTTCTGGCTCGGGAGCAGCCGCCAGCGTGGCTGCGTCAAGCGCTTCTTCGCTGACCTTGTTGAGCCACTTGAGCAAGTTCTCCGACTGGGTCCAGTGGCCTGTCTGGTCGTCGCCCATGACTAGCTCGGCGTCCGGCAATCCACGGAAGTCTTTGATGTGTTGGTACAGGAAGTACTGCTGATCGAATTGGTCAAACAGCGTGAAGCTGCGTTTGAGCCGGGTGAATTCGCGGTAGTCTTCCAGCAGCCGCAGGCAGATGGAATGGAACGTGCCGAGATACATCTCGTTCAGGTTGAACTGGATGTTCAACTCGGCGAGCCGGTTAGAGATGCGGGTTGTGAGCTCGCGCGCAGCTTTGTCGGTGAAGGTGACGACCAGCAGTGATTCGGGGGCGACTCCCTTGTGCGTGATGAGATAGACGATCCGCTCGACCAGCGTGAAGGTTTTTCCCGATCCGGGCCCCGCGATGATGAGCACTGGGCCATCGGTGGCCAGAATGGCCTCAAGCTGCTGAGGATTGGCCTTGGACTGGAGTGCGGTTGCGTTGGCGCTCATTCCACCCCCTCGTTGCCATCCACAGTCGTCTTGCTGATGCTGCTGGCGATCCACTGCTTCAGATCGCTCTGTCTGAAGCGCCATGTCCCTCCGAGCTTAAAGGCGGGGAGTTTGCCGCTGGCGGTCAGACGATAGACCGTGCGTTTGCTTGCTTTCAGATAAGCAGCAACCTCATCAATCGTCAGGATCTCGTCCGGTTGGTTGCTCATCGGCCTTCCCATGTCATTTGCACCGATCTATGTTCGTTCTATATCTTGTCATAATATTCTGAAATTGAGCAAACTTGGGCAAACTTGGCATTAATTAGATGCCGGACCGTGAGGGGGCGATGGTGGCATCGAACTACGAGGCGATCTGCGAGGAAAACCAGCGGCGCTATGGCACTGACATCGGTCGGATTGGCCCGATGCTGCTCGCCGACCGCTACGACGATAGGACGCACTTCATTTTTGAACTGCTCCAGAATGCGGAGGATGCGCTCAGTCGACGGGGTGATGCGTCCGGGCCGCGCAAGGTCACTTTCGACTTGACCCCGACCCGGTTGTCGCTTTCCCACTTCGGCAGGCCGTTCGACGAGGCCGATGTGCGTGGCGTGTGTGGCATTGCCGAAAGCACCAAGGACAAGTTCTCCATTGGTCGGTTCGGTATCGGTTTCAAGTCCGTCTATACATTCACCGACTGTCCTGAGATTCATTCCGGCGAAGAGGATTTCGCCATCAAGGACTACGTGCAGCCACGGCGGGCAGCTCGAACGGAACGCGAGGCGGGTGAAACGCAAATTGTCCTCCCGCTCAAGGCTGGCGACGACACCGCGCAGGAGGAAATAACGGCAGGGTTCCGACATCTGGGCCCCGGCGCACTATTGTTCTTGAGGCACATCGAAGAGATCAACTGGAGCGTCAAGGGTGGCGCGTCCGGGTTTTACCTGCGCAATAGCCCTGAAGCGTTCGGAAACAACGTCCATCGCATCACGGTGATCGGCCAAGAGAGTGGAAAAACCGAAGTTGATCAGAACTGGCTGGTGTTTCACCGCGAAATGTTCTCGGATACGCAAGATGCTGTCGGTCGCGTTGAGATAGCGTTTTCGCTGGTCGCGGTCAAGGATCAACCGGGGCGCTGGGTGGTCCAGCCAGTGGCTTCGTCGCCGCTGGTGGTGTTCTTCCCGACAGTCGTCCAGACCAATCTCGGCTTCCTGGTGCAGGGGCCGTATCGCACGACACCCAGCCGCGACAATATTCCACGCGGAGAGCCTTGGAATCAGCATCTGGTCAAGGAAACATCCGGCCTGCTGGTGGATGCGCTGCGTTGGTTGCGAGACAACGCGATGCTGGACACCTCAGCTTTGCGTTGTTTGCCTCTTGATCGAGACAAATTTCCCGCAGATGCGATGTTCTCTCCCGTTTTCGAGGGCGTTCGGCAGGCCCTGTTGAGTGAGCCGCTACTGCCGCGCTTTGACGGTGGTTTTGTGCCAGCCTCCCAAGCGAAATTGGCGCGTACACAGGAGTTGCGTGATCTGCTTAATCCGGGGCAGATTGAGGCGGTGTTCGGCTCCAAGGCCTCGGCTTGGCTGACTGGTGCCATTACCCCGGACAGGCAGCCGGAGATCCGCTCCTACCTGATGCAGGAACTGAACGTTGTCGAGGTGACGCCAGCCACGCTTGTTCCGCGTTTGACCAAGTCCTTTCTCGAAGCCCAATCCGACGATTGGGTGGGGCGACTCTACGAGTTTTTGAATGGCCAAGAAGCCGCCTTGCGCCGCAGTCTTGACAAGATTCCCTTGGTCCGCCTCGAAGATGGAACTCACGTTGTTGCTCGCGAGAATGGGGTAGCCAAGGCCTTTCTGCCAAGCACTATCAAAACCGGCTTTCCAACAATTCGCCCTGCAGTGTGCACGTCGGTAGAGGCGCGCAGTTTTCTCTTTGGCCTCGGCATCACTGAGCCCGATCAAGTCGATGATGTGGTGTTGAACCTGTTGCCGAAGTACCGGCAAGAGACTGTCTCGATTAACGAAACGGACTACGCAGCTGACATTGAGCGCATTCGCAAAGCGTTCAACACCGACTCGAAAACCCAACGAGAAAGACTGATCGCCGCGTTGCGCACCACACCTTTCGTGATGGTGGTCGACACCGGCGACGGCAAGGGATACATCGCCAAGCCAGGAGAAATTTACCTTGCCACAGATCGTCTGAAGCAGCTTTTTGCAGGCGTTCCGGACGTTCTCATCGTTGATGACACGTACGATTGCTTGCGCGGCGAGAGCATGCGCGAGTTGCTGGAAGCTTGCGGTGCCGTGCGATGCCCGCGCCCCGAGGAGGACCCGCATGCGCTCACACGAGACGAGCGCGCTGAGCTCCGGCGACAGACGGGCCACGTAGAGACTTCAGGCATCAATGATCGTGTTGTGGATTGGGTGCTTCAAGGATTTAGTGAGCTGATTGCCATGTTGCCAAAGCTCGCACCCGAAAGGCGCGCTGAGCGCGCTCGCTTAATTTGGGAAAGTCTGGGCGATCTTGAGGAACGTCGAGGGCGCGGTATTTTTGAAGGCTCATACAGCTGGTCGCACTACGGCGACCGCAAGACGCCTCCTTTTCCGGCTGCTTTTCTTCGACAGTTGAACAAGGAGGCTTGGGTGCCGGATGCCAATGGTGATCTTGTCTCGCCTAATCTTGTGGTGTTTGACACCCTTGATTGGAGGCCCAATCCCTTCTTGCTGTCCAAGCTCGCATTCAAGCCACCAATCATCGACCAGCTGGCCAAAGAAGCTGGTATCGATCCTGCTGCCCTTGATTTGCTTCGAAAGCTCGGCATTACCAGTGTGGCTGATCTGACCTCTCGGCTTGGTATCACTGGCGGATCTCCAGAGGAGGAGACTTCTACAGAGGATGCACTGTCTGATGACGTTCCGGGCGAAGATGATGCGGACGATGCCAAGCCAACTGGTGAGGATATCTACGACGATGCGAAGGATCTGTACGGCGAGGGCATGACAGACATTCCTCAGGGTACGCACGACCCGGACGGCGGCGACGGCATAACGACTGGTTCAGGTCGCAGTGGTCACGGCGGTACTGGTGCAGGAACGTCACGTGGTGGCGGTCAGGGCAACGGCGGGGTACGCGGCGGTGGCTCTGGCGGCCACACTGATGGTGGTGGCAAGAGCAATGGAGCCAGCAGCGGAAGACATGGACAGCGAACGCCAGGCTCGGCGGGCGGGAGACCGTTCATTTCCTATCTTGGCACTCATTCCGACGACGAGGAAACTGATCCAGATGGACTTGATCAGGCAACACGGATGAAGATCGAGGATCAGGCCATCTCCCTGATCGTTTCGCTCGAATCATCACTGCAACGCACGCCGGATGGCAACCCCGGTTTCGATCTCTTTGAAGCCAACCGCAATGGACAGGCTGTTCGATGGGTCGAGGTCAAGTCGATGACGGGCAGTTTGGCTACTCGCGCCGTGGGGATATCACGCACGCAGTTCGATTTTGCTCGCACGAAAGGGGACGCCTTCTGGCTTTACATCGTCGAGCACGCGACTTCCCCTGAAAAGGCTCGGGTGCTCAGGATTCGGAACCCCGTCGCCCATGCACGTACGTTCACTTTCGATAGCGGTTGGAGCCAAATCGCCCAAACGGAACCACCAGAATCGTCTCAACCGAAAGCTTGATCCATGTCCTCACTTAAACCCATGCCAGAAATTTCGCTAGGACACTCTGCACTCAAGCAGCGTCACCGCTTGGTGCGCGACGGCCATCCGACCAATTTGAGTCTACGCATTCACAGAGCATTGAGCTGGCTCAATCGCGCCGAGCAGTCGGAGGACATGGATGGAAAATTTATCTTCCTGTGGATTGCTTTCAATGCTGCCTATGCGCAGGAACTCGACGACAGCGATCGTACGTCTGACAAAGCCACCTTTACGGCTTTTCTTCAAAAGCTTTGTGACCTCGATACCAATAAGCATATCGATGGTCTGATCTGGAAAGAGTTCTCCGGCAGCATCCGTACGTTGCTCGACAACCCCTACGTTTTCCATTTCTTCTGGGAATTCCAGCGTGGTCGGATCGGTGAGGTCGAATGGAAAGAGCGATTCGCCAGTGCGAAGAAATCGGCACAGGGTGCTCTGACCAGCGGCAATACACCCATGCTCCTTTCGGTCATGTTCAACCGCCTCTACACGCTACGCAATCAATTGTTCCACGGTGGCGCGACCTGGGATGGAAAAGTCAATCGAGAACAGTTGCGTGATTGCACTCGTCTGCTGAGCAAACTCGTTCCCCTGATCATTGTGCTGATGATGGACAACCCAAATGCGCTGTGGGGTGACGCCGTCTATCCCGTCGTCGATCAGAATACCTAACTAGGATATTTCCATCTTTGGGCTCCGATTGCCCGGCACGCCCTTGATGTGCCCCATGCTGTATATGTACAAGGTTTCGGCGAAATTAGCGAAATCAGCGAAATTAGTGTGATGACAAGCACTTACGATCGATTCATCTCCGCGAAATTAGCGAAAAAATCCCCCCCCCCCCGCCTTACTCCGTGGCCAGTCGGTACACCCGTTGTGGCGCACCCGGTGCGCCGTCGGCACGTTCGCCCCACTGCACTGTGATCTTGGGTGGCGTGCTGTTCAGCAGGTGTTCAAGGCTGGTATCAATCCGTGCCTTTGGTACCTTGCCCCGAAAACATTCGGAACTGATTTGGCTGCGCGTGGCCTGACCGTGCTCGTGCAGGAAGGTCAACACACGGTTGGTCAGTTCCTGCACTTGCGTCAGTTTTGCATCTTCAGCGGCGCTGCTGAACACGAAGCGTACAGACGCCGTTGCGTGCTGAATCCAAGCCATCGCGGCGTTGATGTGCGGGACATCAATGCGGGTCTGCAGATCGGTCAGTGCCATCAGCATGGCCAGCCGGAGCAGCATAGGCGCGCGACGTTCCAACATTGCCCCAATTGCACCATCGTCGATGCCATCGTGCAGTTCACCCCGGTAGAGCTGGGCGTAGCGCCACTGCGCCTGAGGCGACAGTTCCATCTTCAGGTGTTCACGTTCGTCGTGCCGGTCAGCGCGGACGAAGGCCAGCACCTCTAGCGTTCGACGCGCCAGATGCTCGACCACAGCTTGCGGCGTTTCCTTCGGAAACGGCAACATCCGCGACCGCTCGGCCCAGATCATGAGAAACCGGTTGGCAAAGCCGTTGCTCATTTCGCGGGCGCTCATCAAGCCCCTCAGTTCGCTGGGCGAGATCGCGCCGCTCAGGCAGACGTGCGGATCGCTGGCGTAGACCCGGTTGGATTTCGTGGCAGGTTTGAGGTCGATACCGTCCCAACAATCACGCAGCGCAGCTGACAGCGTGTTGCCATCCCGCCGTCCCTGATGCAGTACGTTGGCAAATTCGGATTCGACCACCCACAACCGCTTGTCCTCGATGGCGGGGACTTCTTGCCGACCTTGCCGGTAGCCATCGTGGATCAGCGCCGCCAGACCTTCGCGCGTGGACAATCCGCCTCGGTGGACTTGAGGCGCGAACGCATCATCGATTGTCCGCAAAGCCGCGTCGATGCGCAGCACCAGAGACACCGCGTCGCCCTTGCGGCCACGACCGGAACGCCCGATGTGGAGGCAGAACAACCGCGCGTGGTGCCGGGTGTTGCCAATAGGCAGGTACACGCCACGCCCGATGGCGCATGACAGATACGCCATGAAGTTCGCCGCTATGGCATGGGCATTCGTCTCCGTCCCTTCACTGCCCGCTCGGGCCACATCGCCAACCAAGCCATACAGGCAGATGGAATCAGGCTGTGGTGCATTGCGATGGGTGTGGGGTGAATCGTCATCCATCTGCTCGTCACCGGAAGATGAGTTGACTTTGGCTCCGTCAAGTAGACCTTGCGCTGTCGGCGAGGGCAAAAAATCGCTGCTGTGCATTCATCTATGCGTCGAGTGATTCGCATTCCACGATGAATTTGAACTCCGTCAGAATCTCCGGGTAGTGCTGCTGCAAGTACCGTTCAATCTCGGCGTTTTCCAGCCATTTGGCCAGGAGCTTGCTGGCAAGCAGCAAATTGAAAACATCCTGGCTGAAGGTTTGTTCAGCAAGTTTGTATTGCTCTTGCAGACTGCTCATCTCGCGCTCCATGTTGGCCATCTGTGTCGGACTCACACCGGTGACTTTTTTGGCGACGACCGCATCCACCAGCTGGTTCGTAGGTGTCGCCGCATACAGCGCATTGGCATAGGCCAGGGTGACACAGTTGGCGTCCACCATCAATTCAACACACTCCACCTGACGCATCGGCTTCATTCTTTTCAAAATGGTGCCAAGGTCGGCTGCAAATTGCTGATCTTTCAGGAGTGCCACGGCCTCGGCGCAGATGCCGTCGAGCAGATTGAGCTTGCGGGTGATGGTGGAGATATCCAAGTCCAGTGCATCGGCCAGACGCTGCGCCGTGACGCCTTTTTCAACTGCCCGGCGAAGCATCACATGTTCTTGAATGGATGAAAGCCGATTGATCCGGGTGTTGTAGGTGTAGCTTTCGTCATCCGTGGACTCCAGGCACAACGCTTCGGTGTGCTCCAGCGATCGGAGTGCCAGCAACCGCAGATGACCGTCAAGCAGGATGCGGTGCCCCGTCTTCTTGTCTGCAGGCCCAACTGTCAAGGGCTCAATGAGTCCGACTGCCTTGATGGAGGCCTGAATTTGCATGAACTTCCGGGTGGTCAATATTCTGGAAAGTGCTTTGCGTGACGGAAGAATCAGGTCAAGAGGAATGGAGAGCGGATCCATCAGGAAGGCGAGGGGCAGTTGTGCCATTTCAGGTTCCTTTCGGCCATACACGTTCGGCCAGGTACGTTGGCAAGGTGTCCAATCCCTCCGCCCGAAGCAGGGTCGTGAAGTGCTCATTGACAAGGAGTTGCCCCAAGGCACCGATCACGAATAAAAGGCGTTGCTGGGCCGCACCAGCTTTTTTGACCATCAGCTTTTGGCGCTCAACTTCTTTTTGGTACGTCCTGACCAGGCTTGATGCCGTGATATCCACCGCCACACGTTGCGTGCCCCGACCCAATGCGCGCCCAAAGGTCTGGCGCTTTTCGATGATCCGGCGGGCTTGAATCAGCTGCTTTCCGCGCAGCAATCCGGACTCGTAGGCTTCCTGCAGCGCGGCCTGCACCGCTTCATTGTTGTTGCCGGCGCCCACAATGGCCAAAGCAGCATTCAGCGGTATGCGGCCACTCTCTACCGCCACCATCAGGCGTTCCTCTCCATTCTTGATGAGGAGCATGATCCCCTGCACGTATTCAATGCTCAGGCCGGTTTTCTTGGCGATCGTTTTCTTGTCATACCCTTTGGCCACGAGTTGCTGGATGCCCGCCAGCAGTTCGAGGGGGCTGGATTTGCGACGGGCGATGTTTTCCACCATGCTCATGATGAAGGCGTCTTCATCACTGACATCCACCACCAGTGCTGCAATGGCGGTCTCGCCCAGGGCCATGAACGCTTTGAGCCTGCCCTCGCCACAAACGAGTACGTATTTTTCAGCGCCATCGTCCCCAGGGCGTGGGGTCACGGTGATGGGTTTTTTGAGTCCGACGGATTTGATGTTCTCGACGATGCCCTCGAAAACCTGCTTGTTGCGTTCACGCGGATTGAGAACCTCGATCCGGTCGACAGGAATCATGCGCAGATTTCCCACAGGCTGCTTTTTGGTCATGATGCCCTCCGCAGGCGTGTGCGCTGGGCCATGCCATAGAAATAATCCAGTGTGTCAAAGCGGTAGCTTTCAATTTCGATGGCATTGCGATCGGCCAGACTGATGCGCGGCTGCCCGAAATCCAGGCGCGGAAGAAGGTAGTAATCCATGGGCGCATCGTTGGCATGGTTCAGCCGCACGGCCACCGTGATGTCAGGTGCCAGGCTGGTGTCGAAGCGCACCTTCCAGCGGTTGCGCCCGTTGTCATGGGTTTGGCAGCGCGCCAGCACCAGGGATACCGTGAACTCCCTGTTGACCAATAGCAGATCCGTGGCGGGATCCCTTTCAATGGTGCCACCCAACTCGCCGATGGCTTGCTCTGTTTGTGCGACGATTTGCGGGTGCAGTCGTCGCAGGAACTGGTTGGCTTCCAGGTACCGGTAATCCCGATCGGGTGTGAACCCCACTGTCTGGTAGGCGCGAATCAGGCTTCCGAATTTGTGGATGTAGGCCGAGGAGGAGGGCATTCCCTCGGTTTCGTCAATGATCAGTCCCGACAGATACCCACGGTGCTCATAGAGATTGCGCAGCTTTTCGACCAACTCTTCCATGCTGTAGCGGTGCGTGCGTCCGCGAATGATGCCTTGCGCCACATAGAACGTTTCTGGCGGCACGATGGCTTCGAAGGCACCTTCTTTTCTGACCCACTTGTCCGGCTGGTTGACGGTACGCAGCATCTTGAGCTTGAACGAGATCCGGTTGAACACGTTGTTGCCGATGTACTTTTCGTTGGTCAACACCTCGTGTACCGTGGCCCGTGTCCAGTTGCGCCCCAGGTCGGTGCGCACACCTTGTTCGTTGAGACGAGTCGCAATTTCAGACTCGGACAGACCACCCTCTGTGAACCAGCGATAGATCTGAAGCACGTTTTTCACCTCGACGTCAGGCCCAGGCATCAAGATGACACGGTCGGTTTGCAGGCTTTTGTGCTCTCCGCGCGCCAGTTCCGCCTTTACAGATCCAGACTGGTCCAGTAGCACGCGCCGCAGTCCATAACCGGCAGGGCCGCCTTGGCGATAGCCCAGTTCGATGAGTCGGCACTGACCGGCGAACACCTTGACCGAGAGTTCTCGGCTGTATTCACCGGCCATGGCGCGCTTCACGCCCTTGACGATGGTGGAGACTGGGGATCCATCGTTGTCGAATTGTTCAGCGACGTACCGGACGTGAACGCCCTTGCGCTTGAGGAGGTGTTCGTAATACGCCGCTTCGTCAGGGTCCTGAAACCGTCCCCAGCGGCTGACGTCGTACACCAAGACCAATTTGAAGTCGATGGCCCCGGCGTCCACGTCCCCGAGTAGTTGCTGCAGGGATTTGCGCCCGCCGATGTTCAGACCGCTTTTGCCATCATCGGCGTAGGTGCGAACAATTTCAATGCCTTGAACGCGGGCGTACTCGCGGATTTTGTCGGCCTGGTTTTCGGTGGAGTACTGCTGGTGCTCCGTTGACATGCGCACGTATTCAGCGGCGCGAATGCGTTTGGACGGTTCTGGCTGATCTTCTGTGACCTCATTGTTTTGCATAGCACCCGATCGTTCAATGTTTGTAATGGGTGCTCTCGGGCCTGCGTTTCACTTCGCCGCAAGCCATGGTGCTGACGGTTGTCAGCGCCGACGTACCGGTGAAGCGGTTGCCATGCAGGTTTTCGGGAGCATATTTGGACGCAACGGTAATGCCAGCGGGTCAATTCGTCGAACGAGTTATAACTTTGCACTCGTTCTCTTTGCACGGGCAATCCGTGCATACGAGGGAGATTTCAGCGATCCACTCGTCGCTCTTAGCAGCGCCCAAGTTGGGGATGAACTGGATTCGATACAAACCAGACAGCGGAGCCGATATGATTTCGGAATCAGTGAGCTGCTTTTTCTTGGCACCTTTTCCGTTACCTCGGTAGTTGCGCCAATAATCCGGATTGCGATCCAGCCAAGCTCTTTGGGCGCGGGCTTTGTTGTCGAGGTACACCTCTCCGGTGCGTGGCCGGGTTTGCCGCCAGCGTTTGCGCCGTTCTGCCTGGCAGGTCGGTGTGGAGCAGTAGGTTTGGTTTTTGACCCGTGGGTCAGGCAGGAAGGACTGGCCGCAGCAGGCGCAGACTATTGGGCGCATCAGATTTCTCCATACGAAAATTCGTATGGGAACCGCCAAATTACTTGATGCGGGGGCGGTGGCAACTTCCGTTGCCGTGGATGTTGTGCTCAGCGCAAGGCGTTGAGCATTTTTTCGGCTTCTGGCCAGGGCAACCGGCGCTTGCCAAGCTTCATTCTGTCAAGCGCCTTGACGGCGTCGTCGACCGTCAGCAACTGGTTTTCAATCATGGCGCACAACAGCCCAATGGTGCCCATGACGTTGACCTGCTCCTTGTTGGCGACAATTCGCAAATTGGTGTCACCCGTCAGCAGGGTGCAGACCTCTTGCTTCGCAAGTGCCAGTGCTAAGTAGTCGTTGTGACTGGGCTTGGGACCGTTTTTCGCTGGAAGCAGATGATTGTGCTGGGCTGGCAACTGCTGGGCATACGCCACGAAGTCGCCGCTGACTTCCATGATCTGTAGGCCCAGGTTTTCAAGTCCTGGGCTGCCCGGTTCAATTTCTTCGTAATACAGCAGGTCAGGGATGCCGAACTGCATGGGAAGCTGAAAGAGCGTGTCCATCAACGCCCCGGCTTCCATGTCGATCAGAATATTGGCGTCACTGATGAGCAACCGCATCCGATGACTCCAACTGACGTTCTTTGTGGAAGCGCATCATCGGGATGCCCAGCAGTTCCGCTGCTTTGGCTTCAGAGATGTATTGCTCTGCCAGAGCGCGGTATACCAACTGATCGAAGAGTCGGGGGTGTTCCTGAGGTAATGGATTTCCGGGTTCGTTCTTGCGCCAGCCCTTGGCCGAAAAGCGTTTGAACATCATGAGATGTGCAGCATCGGTGATCACGCCACACTGCTTGGCTCGTTGCAGCCATCCAGACATCGATAGGCCGAACTCATGCTTGAGCACATAGAGCTCCTGCCACTCCAGCGCGTGGCGCTGCTGCCCAAGCAATTGATGCACGGCCACGCGTGGTGCCAAGAAGGCCCCCGCGAACCGGTCGCAGGCCTTTTCCTCATCAAGGCCAACAGCCAGCCGCCCCTCAAGCAGCAAATGCCCCAGTTCGTGAGCCAGAGTAAACCGCTGCCGATCGCCTGGCCACTGGTTTGAGACGGCCACGATCGGGAATTCCCGGCCATCGTCGGTGCGAGCTTTGGCGGTCAGGCCAGAGAATCCGGGGTGCTCTTCATCAACGACGATGACCAGCAGACCAAGACCTTCAAGGGTGTCTGTGAGGTCCCCAATGGGATTCATGCCCAACTGCCAAGCGTTGCGTGCCTGATCAGCAAGTGCCTCGATCTCATCCAGCGCCTGGATGTGTTCAGGGAGTCCGACCGGAGGGGCGAACACCAATAGAGGCAATTCTGGAAAAGCCCCGAGAAGTTCCACACGCTTCTCCACCAGCTCCACGACCTTGATCTTTAGTGCATCCTGTGCCGTCTTGCCAAAGGCTGCCGTTTTACGGAACTCTGGCTCAAGCAGTTCGACGGAGTGGGTGCGAAAGAAGTATTCGGTGCGGATGTCGCAGGCACGCGCCAGCTTGAGGAGTTGAGAGGAAGAAGGCGTTAGCAACCCCTTCTCGTACTTCTGGATCGCTGTGTGCGAGACACCGACTTTTTCACCCAAAGCACCCAGGGTCAGACCAGCAGCCAATCGTGCTTGCCGAATGCGATCTGCGATCATGATGCCTCCTAGGGTTTGGTTTAAAAGATCTGGCAGTCTACCAAATTTTTAAACCCATGGGTAGTCTTTGCCCTGGTGCGTGGCAGATGGCGCTATATAATCGCCAGGATCGTTGGCCACCAAGTGGCTGACACGCGTGGTGGCAGGAATTTCTCCTAACCAGCGAGGAAGTTAGAGCAAAACCTTGGAAGCGCCCCGATTTCCTCATTCGGGGAGTGTTTTCAGGACAACAAGCCTCACACCTTCGGGATGAGCGTTTGGCGTAGTGCTATACTCCACCACCATATACAAACGCCCGACTGCTCTCAGTTGGGCGTTTTCATTTGGGCTTCCCCCAGTGCACGCGTGGAACAGGCGCATTCTGCGTGTGCCAGGGGGTACGTCGAACAGGCGCCTACAGTACCCAGTTCGACCCTTTTCTGCCCTCTGTTCTCTGAGAAAAAACACCAACTCTTACGCCGTGGCACACGCACATCGCCTTGTGTGACAAGGACTTATACGTGTGTCGATTTTTCGAGTTCGCCACCCCACTTGGAGGGGCTGTGCATAAGGTTGGCGTGCCGGGGCGTCAGTTGCTCTGTGAGTTCACATCGGGCGATATCTCAAGGCCTTGGACGAGAGCCATGCGCAAATCGTTTTCCACACCGCCCGGGCCGATCTGCACCGTGGTCAGCCCCATGGCGGCCAGCATGACGATGCAGTCGTGATCACGTTTGACCTTGCCACACCATTCGATCCAGGCGGGCGCGTCCTGCCAGAGTTTGTCCGGGCTGTCCGCCTTGATGGCTTTGCAGATGTTGGTGGCCTGCTTGCGGTCAAAGCCCTGGTCAATCAACCAGTCGATGCTTGCCGCGATGGGGTTCTTGTCTTCCATTTCAAATCCTTTCGTTGAACGTGTGTGATGCCGTCTTGGCATCCCCAATTTCTGTTTCAGCCCGCTGCTGATGCGCACGGCATCCAGTAGGCTCCCGGGCGTTGGGTTGATTTCACAAGCGTGCGGTACGCATGCAGCGGGCCCTCGTACTCCGGCTTGCCTTTGTTCTCTTTTTTGACCTTGAATAGGTCGTTGGGCTTTTGGCTGTCCTGGCCCGCTTTGAGCATCACGCGCTCAGCATCCACCTTGACGCCCTTGAACGACCAGAGCGCCTTGAAGACAGCCGCCTGGCCGTCCGTGCAGCGGATGGGGCCATGGGGCCAGTCATCCAGCGATACCCACCTGAAGTCCGCCGAGAAGGGGCCCATGTACGTGGCCCAGGGTTCGGCCACCATCATGGGTGCCTGGCCCGTGTCTGATCCGATCAAGGCAATCCCGCTGCCGTAGATCGTGAACCGTTCCTCCAATGACAGCCACTCAATGCCGCTGGGAAACGGGTTGCCGCGCATCCCTCTGGATTTGGGTGCAATCACCCGGATGTCGGCACCGGTCACACGGACCCGATCAAAGATGGACGGGTCGGACCACAGCCGGTTCAGGCTCCTGGCCAACAACACCGGCGACCGACGCGAATCGCCCAGACGCCAGACACCATCGGCGATGTCGGTGATGCCGTCGCGGCTTTCGATTTCCATCGTCATGCGCAGCTTTGACCGCAGCCACCCCTCGTCCAACATCACCGCAGCCCGATCGTCAGGTGTCAGTGTGATCGGGCCGCAGTTCGGGCACTGGCAGATCTGCCCACCCTTGCCATCGCCAGCGATCTGACCGCTTTTCAGTTGGCAGTACGGGCACAGCGCGAAGGTGCGACTGATGACCGTCGGCTTGATCGCCGCACCCATGCTGGCGCAGGTCTTCATCTCGGCCGATGACAACGCCCCCCGGAATATCGGTGTGCCACCACGAAACAGGCGACAGACCAACGACCACGCTTCATGGGTCGACATTGATCAGCCCTCGTAGGCGGGTTGCAGATCCGGTGCATCACTGGCGTCGCCCATCGGCACTTCCTGCGCATTGAGCGTCTGCCCTTTGGCCAGAATACCCAGCGCGACCAGGTAGCCCTCCAGCTGCGCCTGCAATGGCGCGTCGAACTTGTGCAGGTTCAGTCGTCCTTTGCGTGTGACCTCGATCGTGATCACCTTTGACTTCGACTTGCCGGGCTCGGGCGGGTAATACAGGTTGATCTGCGCGGCGGTGACCATCCAGTTGTCCGCCAGGGGGCCAGGCAGCTTTTCTGCAAGGAGGTCGGTGACGCAGCGGTGTTCGCTGGCTGCCATGGCCGTGCAGTCCAGTTTCAACTGGTTGTCCGGGCTGAGCAGGCTGATTGATTTCACCTGCAGCACGTTGAAGCCATCGACTTCCGCCTGCGGTACATCGAATCCCAAACGCAGTGCCGACAAATCGAGCGTCGGCGCCTTCAAGCGCTGCGCATCAAGGGTGGTGTGCAGCAGGTGCTCGGCAAACGCCTTGAGCAGTATCTGGTGGTACTTGGCACCACCTTTGACCAGGGACCGTGTGACGCCAGTGCGCGTCGAATACTCCAGCACCGAATGGATGTTGGGGTTGCCGACGCGGCGCTTGAGGTCATCACCCTGGAATTCCAACTGGACAGTGGACAGGTCCTTGACGTGCACGCTCAGCAGGAATACGCCAGGGCTGCGCTCCACGACATAGGCTTTGCTGCGGTCACCACACTGCAACTCTCTCTGGTAGAAAGCGGAAACATCTGAGCGCAAGGCTGCCAATGCGGCATCTGACATGTCGGGGATGGTTTTGACGCCCAAGTCATGCTGCTGGGCGTTGGCCGATTGGCGCTCGAAGTGATCCACATCACCGGCACGGTCAAACAGTTCCGGGTGTTTCACGTACAGCCAGAACGAGCGATGAATGTCGCTCTTGCAGGTAGCCAGTGCCGTGAGAGCCGCCCCGTCGCCGGTGGCCACCTGGAACATGGCCTGCGTTCCGGCCGAATCCCCAAGGGTGACACCGGCGCGCAGCTTGGCCGCCACCGTGTCGCGCAGGGCGATGTCGGGGCAGCCGAGCAAGGCTCTAATCAAGGCCTGCGTGGTTTCGGGCTTGTCGGTCCACGCGAAATCGTCGGGCATCAGCAGCCCCTGGCCCGTTAGGAACTCACGCAAGGTGGCGTCTACGGGCAGTTCGTACAGCAAATCAATCCAGGTTTTTTTCATGTTGGCGGTCCATTCCGAGAAAGCGTCGGAGGTCTGCGGACCGTGAGGTCTGGATGCGCTGGCCAGCGACAGGTCGATAAAATGACTAAACAGGTATCGCGCACAAGTAAAGCAACGTGATACAGCGTGATTGTGTCCCGCGCATTTCCGCTTGTCAATCAGAGCGGCACACGTGGCGAGCTTTGGTGTCTCGCTGCTATACTGAAAAGTGCAAGTATTGATCTAACAGACGGGAGCATTGACATGGCTTCGGTATTCGGGGCACGCCTGCGGCGCCTGCGCGAGGCGAGGGGTTTAACCCTCCAGCAAGTTGCAGACGCGGTGGGCTGTACCAAGGCCTACATCTGGGAACTGGAAATGAAAGAAGGCCAGCGGCCCTCTGCTGAGCGGGTCCACGGCTTGGCCAAGGTGCTGGGCGTGACGATGGAAGATGTGATGGGTGAGCCTCTGCAGGATGTGCCCGAGGCCAGCCCCGAGGACGTCCAGTTCTTCCGTGAATACGCCGGAATGACCGACGAGGAGAAAGACCGCTACCGGCAACTGCTCCAGATCGCGTTTCCGGACAAGGGCAAAAGCGGAGACTGAGCCTTGAGCACGGTGCAAGCCCTGACCGGTCCCATCGCGGCCAACAACATCCACAAGTGGATGCGCGCATGGCACCAAGGGTCTGCACCTGACGCTATCGATTTGGACCTCGTGCGCCAGATGCTCCCAGACACCCCCTACGGTCAGGGTGTCCGTGAAATCAAAGCGCCGATGGCCCATGGCCTGGCCAGCTGCGAAGGCATGCTGGCGCGCAACCCGCATGACGTCGCTGAGTGGGGCATCTTCTACAACGGCAATTCACCGGCACAGCGCCAGCGATTCACGATTGCCCATGAGCTGGGCCACTTCGTGTTGCACCGCAGCCAGCGGCCCAGTTTCAGCTGCGACAAGGAAAGCGTCTATTCCGGCGCCGACCGCATGCGCGATATTGAGCGCGAAGCGGACGACTTCGCCAGCAACTTGCTGATCCCAGGCGACTTGCTGCGCGACGCGATTTCCGACCAGCGCATTGACCTGCACATCCTGAGCAACCTCGCCGAACGCTTTCAGGTTTCCTTCGAGTCCTTGTGCATCCGATTCGTGAAGTTCACGCCACAGCGCGCAATCTTGGTCTACTGGGACAACGGCTTTGCCAAGTATGAGTGGCGCAGCAGCAGTGCCAAGAAGTCAGGGGCGCGCATCCGCCGCACGGATGACCCGCAAGAACCATTGCCGGAAACACTGGCCGCTGACACTGACATTGCGCAGGAGTGGAATGGTATCGACATGCCCGCTGATGTGTGGTGCTCAGACGAGCCTTCCGACATCACGCTGACCGAGTTCAAGCACAGCTACGGTGCGCGTGATCGTGTCCTGTCGTTACTGCTGCTTGAAAGTGCTGCACCTCGGTCATGGGATCAGTCATGGCAGAACGAGGATGTGTCGGACAGCTTCGATCAATTCGATTTGAATAGCCAGCATACATTTCGTTAGTCGCAAAACCAAATATGTTCAAGATCGTAATCACCATACTGCATGCGGGATGTATGCTAAAGAACCTGATACAGAGGAGTGTGAAGTGAAAACAATTTCAGTGTTCAACAACAAGGGTGGCGTAGGCAAAACCACTTTAACCTTTCATCTTGCTCATGCGCTTGCAGAACAAGGCCGCCGGACACTGCTAATTGACCTGGATCCTCAGTGCAACTTGACCATTTATGGAATGGATCAGGATGCCCTTCACGCAATTTGGAAGGCAGAGGATGCGTTCATTGCTGACTTCAAGTCGGCTCAGCAGAAGTTGCCCGCCAGTGAATTCAATGCGCTGATCGGTCAGACACGATCTATCCACTTTCTTTTAAAACCAGTCGAGGATGGTATTGATGACCTTTCAAGCCTTCCACCTCCTCGCAAGTTGGCAAATAATTTAGACCTGATTCCTGGACGGCTGACGATGCATCTTTACGAAGACGCTGTTGCCCGGCGTTGGAGTGAGGTCTATCAAGGTGACCCCCTGGCTGTCAGAACCGCGACTCGTCCACGCGAGCTGGCAATCGCATATGCCCAGCAGTTCGGCTATGACTTTGTGATCATGGACACCTCGCCAAGTTTGGGTACATTGAACAGATTAATCATCTCGACCACCGATGGCTTTCTGATTCCCTGTATGCCGGACATGTTTTCTTTGTATGGCATTCGTAATATTGGAAATGCATTGTCTGTATGGAAGAAGCAGTTCGACACCATCTATCATTTGTTGTCCAACGAGAAGCGCGCGTTGTTTCCCGAAAATTTTGTGCGTCTGCTTGGCTTTACCATCTATAACGCAAAGCGATATTCGGGCGCATCTAAATGGGATTTGGCACAGGCACATTACAACTATGCGACTCAGATCCCTGATGCGATTGCGCAGTTCGTCCCTGAGTCGGTACGAGACCACCTTGAACAGTCCGTGTGGTCGGATCCTGTCGGCGATGCCAACATCATGCATACGCACAACACCATGCCCGCCATGGCGCAAAAATACCACTGCCCAATGTGGCAGGTACCCAGCGTACAGCTCGATCAAGAGGACATCTCAACGGTCACCGGTAACCGAGGCTTGTATCAGGCTACACAGGAGCGATACCACGCTTTTGCAAAAGACCTTTTGCAACGTGTGAAATCGTTACGGTGAGGACTGGTCCATGTCTGATCAACAAGAAACCATTGACCTTGCTCTCGCCGCATTTGAGGATCGCCGTCATGAGCTTTCGATCTTTATGAAAGGGATCGAAGGATGGTTCGCTGGCCATCCGAAACTGACGGGTGGTTCAAACCCGGCTGTTCATTCAGTGAAGTCGCGGATCAAGGACTCTGACCATCTGAAGGAAAAGATTGTTAGGAAACAGAGCGCTGGAGAGCCCATTACTGTGGAGAATTTGTTTACTCGCATAACTGATCTCGCAGGTGTTCGCGTGCTGCACCTTTACCAAGAACAGGCGCAAGCCATTCACGCCGCGATTATTGACAAGGTCGAAAACCAACGCGACTGGGTATTTGATGAACCCCCGAAAGCATTTACATGGGATCCTGAAGCGCAAGGATTTTTTGCCAACATGGGTTTAGAGGTCCACGTTAAGGACAGCTTTTACACCAGCGTTCATTATTTGGTTCGACCGCGCCCTGACTCCCCTCACTGCTGTGAAATTCAGGTGCGTACACTCTTCGAGGAGATTTGGGGAGAGGTTGACCATACTTTGAACTACCCGACCCCCACGGATAACATTGCATGTCGCGAACAGCTGCGGGTTTTGACAAAGGTGGTTGGCGCGGGCAGTCGACTCGTAGACTCAATTTTCCGGACGGCAGCGAGTTCCAATACTAAGTGACAAGCTACTCCCCAACTTGCACGGTCGTATCTGTGAAAGCATCTGAATGAACATTGGCGATATGGCCGCTGATACCCGCTAAAACACGTTACGCGGAGTGCCTTCCATCCCTAGCATGAGAACCGTTTTCAACTCGAACGCTGACCATGCACAACGACGAACCCATCTTCTGCGCGAACGCCGATCGGCCACGCCATCCCCATCAAGAAATCGCTGACCTGCTCGCCGTGGCACTCCTGCGCCTGCGGGCCAAGGATTCAGCGTGTGACTATTCGACCACTGCGTGCGCAAAAGACGCGGTTGGCCTTGGCTTTACTGGCCACCAGCGCGTGAATACGAACCCCTATCAACAAGAAGGAGTTCGCGCATGACAACACACGCATCACCGCCCGATGCCGCCAGCGTGGCGGCCAGGGTCGCCCAACTGCCCCACCTTCCCATGGACAACCTTTGGGCGCTGTGGGACCAACATTTCGATGAGCGCCCGAATCACCATCACCGGACTTGGCTCGAATCGCGGCTGGCCTACAAAATTCAGGAACGCGCATTCGGCGGTCTAAAGGGTTCAGTGCGCCGCAAGCTCGAGGAGATTGGCGAGACGGGCCTCCTGCCAGCCCGGCTGCGCCGCGAAGCCGATCGCCTGCTGCCTGGCACCATCCTCACCCGTGTGTATGACGATGTCGAACACCAGGTGCTGGTGCGCGGCATGCGTGATTTCGAGTATCGCGGGCAACGATTCACCAGCCTCACGGCGGTGGCCAGGGTCATTGCTGGCTGCCCATGGTCTGGCCCCGTGTTTTTTGGGCTCAAGACCAAGAAGAAGGAGGCAGCATGAGATCCCACCGCACTCCACCTGCAACCCCAGTGCTCGTTCCTCGCAAACGTTGCGCAATCTACACCCGCAAATCCACGGACGAGGGGCTCGACCAAGACTACAACAGCTTGGAAGCACAACGCGATGCCGGCCTGGCCTTTGTGGCGAGTCAGCGCCATGAGGGATGGATGGCCGTGCCAGACAGATACGACGATGGCGGCTACTCAGGTGGCAACCTGGAACGCCCTGGACTCAAGCGCTTGATGGCAGACATCGAGGCCGGCCGCATAGACATCGTGGTCGTCTACAAAATCGATCGCCTGACGCGCAGCCTGACCGACTTCGCCAAGCTGGTCGATGTGCTCGATCGCAATGGCGTGAGTTTCGTCTCCGTCACCCAGCAGTTCAACACCACGACCTCGATGGGACGCCTGACGCTCAATATCCTGTTGTCCTTTGCGCAATTCGAGCGCGAGGTCACCGGCGAGCGCATCCGCGACAAGATCGCCGCCAGCAAGGCCAAAGGCATGTGGATGGGCGGCACGCCACCTCTTGGATATGACGTCGTCGAGCGCAAGTTGCTGGTCAACGAGCCGGAGGCTGATCTGGTGCGCTACATCTTCCGCCGCTATGCCGAGCACGGATCGGCTGCAGAACTGGTGCGTGAACTGGCGATTGTGGGGAGGACCACCAAGGCCTGGCAAACCCAGAATGGCCAGTTCCGTGATGGACGTCCCATCGACCAGCAGTATCTTTTCAAGTTGCTGCGCAACCGGATCTACCTAGGCGAAATCCAGCACAAGGACACCAGCTTCCCTGGTCAGCATGAGGCCATAATCGACCAGGACACCTGGGATCTTGTTCATGCCTTTGTCGACCGTCGCAAGCAAGGACCACGCGAAGGCATTACCCAGCATCCCGCGTTGCTGGCTGGATTGCTCCATGCGCCAGATGGCCAATTGATGATTCACAGCTACACGCGCAAGAAAAACGGGCGGCTTTATCGCTACTACGTGCCCTACCTGCACAAACGGCGTAACGCGGGTGCCACACTGTCGCCCGGTGTCACGGACATTGGCCCGCTGCCGGCCGCCGATATTGAGGCAGCCGTGCTGGAGCAAATCCAACAGGCGTTGCGTGCGCCGCAGTTGTTGTTGGCGACTTGGCGCTCTTGTCAGAAGCATCCAAAAGGCGCTCAGCTTGAAGAAGCCCATGTGGTGGTGGCCATGCAGCGCATCGGCAAGGTGTGGGACCAGTTGTTCCCCAAGGAGCAGCAGCGGATCACGCAATTGCTGATTGAGCGGGTGCAACTCCACGATCGTGGCCTGGATATCCTTTGGCGCGAAGATGGTTGGCTGGGACTGGGCGAAGACATCGGCAGTCATCCACTGGTGAACGAAGCGAGAAGTCCAGTAGAGGAGATCTACGCATGAAATCTACTAGCACCCCAGGCACCCATCCGGATAAACCCAAACTGCGCAACGTGCGCATCGAGATTGGCCAGGACGCCCGCAACTACGTTACCGGCGAGCAGCGCGTGACGATGGTGCCGCTCACCATCCGTCGCAAGCAAAACCGCAAGGTCATGACGTCCCCGCCGGGTGAACAGTCTGTTCTTGGAATGGGTGGTGAGGACATCGCCATGATCCGCACCCTGGGTAAGGCCTTCTATTGGAAAAAGCTGCTCGATGAGGGCCAGTTCGCCACCATCCGGGACCTGTCCATGTCGATGAAGGTCGAGCATGGATGGGTAGCCGAGGTGCTGCGCATGACCACCCTGGCGCCGGACATCATCGAAGCCGTTCTCAATGGCCAGCAACCTCGGCACCTCAACCTGCAGACGCTACGTGGCCGACATGACCCGTTGCCTCGGGACTGGCTGGAGCAGCGTAGGTTGTTTGGTTTTTCGATTTGATGGGTACCAGGAAACAGAGGGCAGCAAACGGCCAGTTGCGGACGCTCACGAACGGCGCGTGTTGAGCATGCTGGCGCCTTCCACGATTGCCCGCCTTTGACGGGCGATGCCGCGAATGTACTGGCGGACTTCGATCTGTCGACCTGGGCCAACTTGGCCATGACGAGAAACGTCTGGTGGCACTTACAGTGCACACCCGGGCGTTCAGGTACCAAAGGTTGAGGGCAGCAGCGTGCATGTTGGCATCCAATTTGCCTTCGATGGCTGCACTGTATGCCGACCCGGAGATGCGTCGGCGCTGGACGATAGGGATTGGAACGTCATAGCAGATAATGCGCGGTAGGAAGCGCATTTCAATGACATCTCGTAAGGGCAAAGGCGTCGACAAGCCAAAAGCGAAGAAGCTATCGAACCCGGCCTCCACTGGGGGAGGTGGCTCGTCCTTTGAAAGCCGCGTTCAAGCCTCTCGCCTGCTTGCGATGTGCCTCGGCTCACTTGTGCCTGGCGTCGATGACGGGCGCATCGTCGAACTGCGGTTCCAAGCGAGAATCCACGGGCACCACACGGACGACCTGGTCTGCAGCATTGAGCAACGCGACGGCCAGCGGTTTCGAACGCTGCTGCAGATGAAACGCTCGCTGAGCGCACGCGAGAATGATCCGGCGTTCAAGGATTCAATCGGTGCGGCTTGGACCGACTACAACTCCACGGTCTTCGTACGCGGCCAGGACTCCATTTTTCTCGTTTATGACACGGCCAGTACAGCCGCGATGAAGGGGGCATCAACCGTCTGCGACTGGGCCCGCTACTCGGCAACGCCGGCCGAGTTTCTCAAGAAGGTAGACGAACCGAACTTCAGCAACCGAGCGAACCGCAACGCATTGGCGGCAATCAAGAAGATCGCCGAGGCCTACGCCGGCAGGGACGTCGAAGCTCACGAACTCTATGACTTCGTCAAGCATCTGAACTGCTTGGCGCATGACCTCGACCAAGACGGCACTGTTGAGCATGTCATTCAGCTGAACTCGATACGGCATGCGGCTGCGTTGGTCGGGGAAATGGCCCACCCTCAGGAAATTTGGTCCGCACTGGTGACTGCATGCATGTCGGCTAACGGCGCGGCAGGTACTGTCACTTTCGACAATCTAGATGTTGCTATCGGCGAGCGACTCAATGGCATCTTCGCCGGTGCGCGAAGCTTTCTCGCTTCGCCCTACGCAGTGGCCCCGTTGTCGAAGCAAGAGCCTAGGAGCCCAGCACCCGAAGCGGTTGCTGCGGAACTGGCGCGTCTGTCCGGTTTGGTCGAGTCCATCAAGGAGAGTAGTCTCCAGTCCGCACTTAGAGACCAACTACCTGTGGCGCGTGACGATTCTGTCAACAAGCTGATTTCCGGGCACCTGGATGCGGTTCACTCGCGCATCAAGGAGCTTCGGTATCGGGACGCTTTAGAGGACTTGGTCAGGGTGAGTGAGTCCCATGACCGGTTTGACGCGCACCAAGAGGCGCGTTGGCATCTGTTGCGGGGGACGTGCAAGTGGCACATTGAAGGGGGGAAAGCGGCCGCGCCCGACTTCATTCGAGCTGCAGAACTCTACAAGGGCGAGGACAAGTTTGCTGCGGCAGGAGTCCGTGGACTTCTGTTGCAGGGCGACGCCGCTGCGGCTGCGTCGGCTGGCGCTGAGGCCTTGAAGACCTTCCCGGATTCACTCGCAGTGTGGCAGGCGACTGCGAATGCGCGGCTGAACCTCGGTGCGCAGCTGACCGTTGAGGATATTCCACCAGCGTTGAGGACGGAGGCGGATGCGCTGCAGATGGTCGCGTGGAGCCGCCACAGGCACGGCGACAAAGTCGGAGCAGTGCAGGCCGCGCTTCAGGCGCTTGACGCGGCTACTCCTAGCTTCTTCACACGAGAAACTGCTCTGACTCTGTGCTTGGACCAAGCTGCTGGCGACGGAGTTTCGGCAAGTTTTCGCGTGTTTGGTACGAATGAGAGGTACGCTCTTGAGCGCTGTGCCGGCGAGTTCACGCCGCGCGAGGAGCGTCTGTGGCAAGTCCAGAGCCCCGAGACGGTTGCCGCGACCGCTGCAAATCTTGCGACGGCGCATCTTCTACTTGGACAGCCAGACGTCGCATTGACAGTGCTGCAGGAGGCGCGCGCGCACAGCATCTCTTCCCCCGCATTCCTGCGAGTCGAGTTCGAAGGCTTGACGGCGACCGGCAACAGGGAAGGCGCAATCGCGGTTGGCAAGCCTCAGATTGCTGTCCTGCCGAAGGAGGCACTTGCGACGTTTGCGCAACTGGCCGGTGAGGCCGACGACCTTGACGCAGTCGACAAGGCTCTCGAGGCAGCAACGCGGCTTGACCCGGCGCAACCGGCCTTGGTGCGGAATATCACTGGAATGCGGTGGACCGTGCTGGCTAGGTCAAATCAGCCGGCTGCGCTTGAAGCCGTGCGTGTCGCCGATTGGGCCGAGTCCCACTCGGTGTCTGAACTGGTGGCGGGAGTGCAAGTCCTCCGAAACGCAGGGTTTCCTGACGAGGCCGCGGAGCGTCTCAAGCGTGCGCTGGAGTCGCTCAAGGATGACAGTGAATCTGGCGACAGGTACCTTGTCGCACAGGCCCTGCTGTTCGCGCGGGAGTACGGAAAGGCTGCCGCAGTTTTTGAACCGCTCGCGCCTCTGGGCAAGCATAGCCAGCTACACGCTGACCTTTTGTTCTGCTATCTCAGGACCGGCCGACGCGCAAAGGCAAAGGAACTCATAGAGGCGTTCCCGGTAGGGTGGGAGTCCCATACCGACACACGCCACATGGCCATGGAGCTTGGGCAGCTTGCTGGCGACTGGTCGTTGCTCGCCCAGCTAGTCCCGGTCGAGTTCAGCCAGGCGCCGGGAGAGGTTCGGAGCTGGCTCCTGAAAGTCATGGTTGCAACCCGGATCTCCTTTGAGGAAGTTGGTAACGTTCTGCGGGAAGCACCTCTCGAACTGTCCGGGAGCACTCAAGAGGTTACTCAGCTCGCAACTCTCGAATTAAGGTGCGGGTTCAAGGAGCGAGCACTTCGCCGTCTTTACGTCATGCGGCGAGCGCGGCTGGACAGCACGGAAGCCGCTGCCGCGCACGTCGTCGCGCATATGGCGGTCACGGATGATCTACCTCTCATGGAGAAAGAGCTTCCCGTCGTGGTTGCGGGCACCTCCGTAACGATTGTGGACAAGGACGGCAGAAACCAGGTCTTCACCATCGACCCGGGCAATCTTCCAGAGCTTCCAGCGACTTCGGAGTTCTTGCGATCTGGGTCAAAAGAGGCTGCTGTCATTGTCGGCCTCAGCCTTGGCGCTAACATTTCCATTCCGGATGGGGAAGGCGAGTCGAGGGTGCTGACGGTTCGACGTATCTACTCGGCATACCGGCGCTTGCTTGAGCTCTCGCAGCTTGCTCTCAACACACCTCTGACGCCCTCGCCCGTAGCGCGAATGGTGTCGATTCACGACGAGGAGACCGGGGAACCTGACTTCAGTGGTCTGACCCGACAACTCAAACGATTCAGCGACCATGCCGCTAGGTCCATAGACGCATACGTATCCGCCCCGATTACTTTGGGTGGGCTTGCTAAGCTGCTTGGACGCGATGTACTTGATGTTGTGCGTGGCTGGCGGTTGGATGGGCCAGCTATGCAGGTCAGTGGGGGCAGCCCGGAAGAGCGCGGACAGGTCATTGCAGGTCTCGAATCAGGCAAGGGTCCGTACCTCATCGACGCGGCGACACTTGTGGAGCTCGGCACGTTGGAGTGTCTCGATGTCTTAACTGTCGTACCTAGCCTCCTCGTTACATCCCATACGAGAGATGCTTTGGAGGCGAAGCTCGCGGAAGCGCAGACCGAGAGGACGGAGGGCCGGGTTTTTGAGCAGGACGGAAAGCTGGGCTTCGTTGAAGTGACTGCGGAGCAGCGCCAGCAAGAGATTCGCTTTCTGCAAGGCGTCGTCGATGCCATGCAGTCGTACTGTCGGGTAGTTCCGGCCTACGGCACTGATGCGTTGGTTCCAATCGCAAGTCAGCTCGAACGGGCTATATCAGGCGAGGAGCTCTCGGCTGTCCTTGCGGCTGCCGAGCACGGAGCAACGATGATTTCGCTGGATGCCCGTCTCCGCTTCTTGGCTGCTCATCTGGGCATTCCGGGCGTGTGGCCACAGGTGCTACTGATGTACGCGCGCGACCTAGGTAAGCTCCCGCGTTCGGCTTATTCCTTAGCTACGATTCGCCAGATGTTCGCGAACAGAACGTTCATCTCGGTGGCAGCCGAAGACCTCGCGCTCATGGCGTACCGAGGGACCGACTGGCTCAAGTTCGGTATGTCCCGCTTCGCGAAGCACTTGGCGTTGCCCGAAACTGAGTTCGATTCCGGTCTCAGGGTTGCGGTTGAGTTCTTGCAGCGGCTAGCCACTGGAGGTCCGTGCCATTTCGGAGCGGCAAATCGAATTCTTCAGCGACTCACGGAAGCACTATTTCGGCACAAGGACGTGCCGAGTGACCTCGAAAGTATACTTTTGGATGCCGTCCTCCGTGCATTGCCAATCAGCGACGACTCAACGGTGCGCAAACAACTATTGCGCTCGGCCATTCAGGATGGGCGACAGGCCGCTCAGAAGGCCGACGCCGGGGAGCTTAAGGAGGTGCGAGTGCTCATGTGCAGCGAGCCACCATGGATTGCCTACACAGCTGAGCGGCACAACGGCGCCACTGGCGAGGTTCGTTTGCAGGCCGCGGCGGGAGGGGCATCCAAGCTTGACGGTGATGCAAGGCCGACGGCAGCGTCTGGTGCCGCGGACAACCCGTTCAGATGAGACGTCGCTCGGTCGTTGCAACCCGATAGGCCAGCACAACATGAGTCGCCGATTCCACGGCTGCCAGCTTGCGGCGGACGGAAGCATCGCAGCGCTTATTCTTAGAGGCGCAGCCAGAAGCTGTGGCCCAAGCGAGATTTTGAAGCAAATGGGCCATCTGCTTCGTACCAGCTGCCCGTCGTGACGGGGAGCGCCATTCTGCGCCTGCGGCCGTGCGCGCGCAGTTGCGGGACCTCGTTCGGGTCTCCGCACTAACTCGAGCGGCCACTCTAGGGCAGCGGATGTCGGCCGAGGGTCGACCAAAGACATTTGCCTGACAGATCTCAGTATCGGTACATAACCGATTTTCATCGCAGACGGCGAGCTAAGTGCTCGCCATTTTTTGTCCAGATTCGCACCCGGGGGCCTATTGGCGAACTGGAAGTTTCCGCTCAGTTCGCCAATCGCTCCCTCGTAAGTTCGCCACTCGAAATCTCCAATGACACCTGTTCCTCAACAGCCTCAAAGGAGAGTCTCATGGCAGCTACGGCAAGCCCCCAAACCCGGTCGTCCTACCCGGCGATCAACACCATGGCACCCGGCGACCGCCGGGTCCTGAACGAAAACGAACTGGCCCAGCGCTGGGGTGTGAGCCCCAAGACGCTGCAACGCTGGCGCAGCGAGGGCCGTGGCCCTCGGTACCTCAAGCTCTCCAAGCGGGTCAGCTACCCGCTGGAAGCCATTCTCGACTTCGAGTACAGCGCGCTGCACGAGTCGACCGCCGAACGCGCGATGGCTTGAGGGAGATGGTCATGAACGATTTGTCCATCTTCCCCGCCGACATCGCCGAGATGTCGGCCGCCCAACTGGCCAAGCTGCCAGCCCACCAACTCTATGAAGTTGACACCAACCTGGATCAGGCCATTGCTTGGCTCAAGAGTGCCCGCACAAAAGTGGATTTGGCACTGGACCAGCGCTTCGGTGTCCAAGGACGGGAAGCCCTGCGTGACACCGCCCGCGACTTTGGCACGGCCCACTTCAATGTCGATGGCTTACATGTCAAATTCGAGCTGCCCAAGAAGGTGTCCTGGGACCAGAAAAAGCTCAAGGCCATCGCCGAGCGCATCGTTGAATCCGGTGAAGCCGTGGAGAGTTATCTCGACGTCAAGCTCGCGGTGCCCGAATCCCGCTTCAACAACTGGCCACCTGCGTTGCAACAGCAGTTTGCTGATGCTCGTACGGTCGACGCCGGCAAGGCCACGTTCGAGCTCAGCCGTGACGAAGGAGGTGTGTGATGGCATTGCCAATCATCTCTGCCTCAACCCGTCTTGCAGAAAAAAGCGGTGTCAAGCTGGTGCTCTTGGGCAAGTCTGGCATCGGCAAAACCACCCAGCTCAAGACCCTGCCCGAGGACCGCACGCTGTTCGTCGACCTTGAGGCTGGTGATCTGGCTGTGCGTGACTGGCAGGGCGACACCCTGCGGCCACAAACATGGCCAGAGTTCCGTGATCTGGTGGTGTTCCTGGCTGGCCCAAACCCGGCACTGCCTGCTGATGCCCCGTACTCACAGGCTCACTTCGACCATGTGTGTGAACGCTATGGCGACCCGGCGCAACTGGCCAAGTACGACACCTACTTCGTTGACAGCATCACGGTGTTGGCTCGCCTGGCACTCATCTGGGCCAAGGTCCAGCCGCAGGCGATGTCTGAGCGCACCGGCAAGCCCGACACCCGCGGGGCCTACGGCCTGCTGGGCCAGGAAATGCTGACCGCATTGACCCACCTGCAGCATGCCCGTGGCAAGCATGTCGTGTTCGTCGCCATCCTCGACGAGAAGCTCGATGACTTCAACCGCAAGGTGTTCGTGCCGCAGATCGAGGGTGCCAAGACGGCCGCTGAGCTGCCCGGCATCGTGGATGAGGTGGTGACCCTGGCCGAGATCAAGGCCGAGGACGGCACGTCTTACCGCGCCTTCATCACCCACACGCTCAACCCCTACGGCTACCCCGCCAAGGACCGCTCTGGCCAGCTGGATCTGCAGGAGCCACCCAACCTGCGTGCGCTCATCGACAAGTGCGCCACGGCCACCCAGGCGAACCAACCCCAATCTCAATTCAATCAGGAGTAACTCATGTCCGCATGGAACGATTTCAACGACGCTGAACATCAGCAATCCTTCGACCTTATCCCCAAGGGCACTGTGGCCAAGGTCCGAATGACCATCAAACCCGGTGGTTATGACGACTCCAACCAAGGCTGGATGGGCGGCTATGCCACACAGAGCTTCGACACCGGCAGCATCTTTCTGGCAGCCGAATTCGTGGTGCTCGAAGGTGAATTTGCCAAGCGCAAGCTGTGGTCCAACATCGGTCTGCAAAGCCCCAAGGGCCCGACCTGGGGCAACATGGGTCGCACCTTCGTGCGCGCTGCTTTGAACTCGGCCCGCAACGTCCGGCCCGACGACAACACCCCACAGGCCGCCGCCGCCCGCCGCATCCAGGGCTTTCATGAACTCGATGGCCTGGAGTTCGTCGCCCGCATCGATGTAGAAAAGGACGGTCGCGGAGAAGCCAAGAACGTGGTCAAGATGGCCGTCGAGCCGGGCGAGCCCGAGTACGCCGCCTTGATGAATGGCACGGGATTTATCCCCAACCGTACGGCTGGGACCCCAACCGCAGCCCCGACCGCACATTCATCCACGGTCCCAACCGCAGTCCCACCCGCAGTCTCACCTGCAGCGGTTGGGCGCTCCGCAGTGTCCGGCAAGCCGGCCTGGGCACAGTGAGGGGGGAATGAAATGCTGGGTCTGCTCACGACAGGCCCGGGGGTACGGCCATACCGACAACCGGTATGGCACCGGCAACCCCCGGCGCTATCCCATCGACTGGGTGTTTTGTTCCCATCGCTGCCAGGACGCGTTCCACTCCATGTACGGCAACTGGGTTCATGCGCACAAGTTCAACCAGGAGGTCGAGATGATCGATGCTTCTGATGTTGAACGCGCAGCGATGCGCCAC
>Ga0255127_1000045_pt1 | contig 68021 bp, 65 predicted proteins | sample Law_Miss_RepB_8d_FD_188555 | JGI IMG/M metagenome (GOLD analysis project Ga0255127, IMG submission 188555) | Freshwater microbial communities from St. Lawrence River, New York, United States - Law_Miss_RepB_8d | ecosystem: Environmental > Aquatic > Freshwater > River | place: USA: New York...
ACTGCAGGCCTTGCTGGGTGCGGCCTTGCACGAGCGTGCGGCTTTCCAGAATCCCGCGCCGCGTGTGCAGATCGATGTGTCGCACCTGCATGTTCAGCTGCAAGACGCCTTGAGTGGCGTGCTGACCGGTGAGGGCGGTGCCCTGTTGCTGGGCCTGCGGGCCAACGCCTTGGCCGACCTGAAAAGCAAAACGCCCAAGGCCGTACCAGACAAACTGATCGACATCTGGCTGATCTCGCTGGCCGCTGCCGCCATGGGCCAGCCGCTGCTGTGCGTGGTGGTGGGCGCCAACGCGGTGCTGCGTGTGCCGCCGCCCGAGGAGGGGGCTGCCCGCGCCCAACTGCAGGTGCTGCTGGACACCTGGGCCGAAGGCATGCGCTGGCCGCTGCCCCTGCCGCCGGCCCTGGCCTTGCAGTGGCTCAAGGACAGCGAGAACCTGAATGCCTTGCATGACCTGTACGAGGGCAGCAGCCACCAACGCGCCGAGCGCAGCAAAGACCCGGCGCTGGCCCGCACCTACCCGACACTGAGCGATCTGATGGCCAGTGGTGATTTCGAGCGCCTGGCCGAAGTCGTGTATGCCCCCTTGCGCGAATGGGCTGCATGCATCCAGGTGGAGCCCTTGACCGATGCCCCTGCAGAATCCGAACAGGAGGGCCAGTCATGAATGCCCTGAACAACACACCGGACCACACCCCTGAAGACGCCAGCGCGAACCCTGCCCAAGCTTCGTCCGCCAAGAGTCCAGCCGCCCGCGACCTGGAGGCTTCCAGTTTCCCGTTGCGGGGCAGCCACCTGATCGAGGCCAGTGCGGGCACAGGCAAGACCTGGACGATTGCCGCGCTCTATGTGCGCCTGGTGCTGGGCCATGGCGGCGCAGATACCGCCCCCGTGCGCCCCATGCTGCCGCCAGACGTGCTGGTCATGACCTTCACCCGCGCCGCCACCCGCGAGCTGTCGGACCGCATTCGCGCCCGCCTGACCGAAGCGGCGCAGGTGTTTCGCGGCTTGGCGAGCACGCAGGATGCGTTTTTGTTGACCCTGATGGCCGACTACCCCGAAGGCCAGCCCCGCGAGCAGGCGGCTTACCGGCTGGCGCTGGCCGCGCAGGCCATGGACGACGCGGCCGTCTACACCATCGACGCCTGGTGTCAGCGCATGCTGCGCGAGCACGCCTTTGACAGCGGCAACCTGTTTGAAGAAAACCTGGTCGGCGACGAGGCCGCGTTGCGCCTGGAAGCCGTGCAGGACTATTGGCGTCAGCAGCTCTACCCCATGCCCGCCGAGCAGGTGGCGCAGGTGCAAGGCATCTGGCGCGACGTGGCCGCGCTCGAAGCCGACATGCGCGCCCTGATGGCCGTGCCCCTGCCCGAGGCCCCGCCGGGCACGCTGGCGCAGGTTCACGCGGGCGCCTTGGCCGAGCGCGATGCGCAATTGCAAGCCCTCAAAACAGGCTGGGGCGAGAAGGCCGACAACTTGCTCGGCTGGATCGAGGCGCAGCTGGCCCCCAAAAAACACGGCTGGAATGGTCAAAAACTGAGTGTCAAAAAATGCGCCGACTGGCTGGCCGTGCTCAAGGCCTGGGCGCAAGGCGCGGGCGATGTACACGCTTTGCAAAGCGCCATGAAAACCGGCTGGGCGCGTTTCACCCCCGAAGGCCTGTTGGCCTGCCGCAAGCCCGGCGAAGCGCCCGTGGACTTGCCGCCCGAGTCACAAGCCTATGCTGATTTGCAAGCCGCCTTGCTGGCCTTGCCTGACCCGCAGCAGCAGGCCCGGCTGCATGCCCGCAGCCATGTGCTGCAACGCATGGCCGAGCTCAAGCGCCGCAGCGGCCTGTTCGGCTTTGCCGACATGCTCACGCGCCTGGACGCCGCGCTGGCCCACCCCGATGCGGGCGAGCGCCTGGCGCAGCGCCTGCGCGAGCAGTTTCCCGTGGCACTCATCGACGAGTTCCAGGACACCTCACCGCTGCAGTTCCGCATCTTTGACCGCATCTACCGCACAGCCGAGAACCTGCCGGACACGGCGCTGCTGCTGATCGGTGACCCCAAGCAATCGATTTACGGTTTCCGGGGGGCGGACATCCACAGCTATCTGGCGGCGCGTCGCGCCACCGCAGGCCGTCACCATGTGCTGGGCACCAATTACCGTTCGACCCAGGCCATGGTCGATGCGGTCAACCGCTGGTTTGAAATTCCGGCAGACGCCTTTGGCTACCGCACGGCCGACGAAGACCCCTTGCCTTTCCAAAGCGTGAAGGCCCACGGCCGAGCCGAAGTGCTGCACGCCAGCAGCGGCCCTGTACCGGCCATGACGCTGGTGCACGATGCCACGCTGCGCAGCATGCGCGATGCAAGGGCTCACCTGTCGGCCCTGTGCGCCGAACAGATCGTGGCCTGGCTCAATGATCCACAAGCCCGCTTTGCCGATCCGGACAAGGGCGACAAGCCGCTCAAGCCCCAGGACATCGCCGTTCTGGTGCGCACGGGCGTGGAGGCCGCCGCCGTGCGCGATGCGTTGCGCTGCCGTGGTGTGGCCTCGGTGTATTTGTCGGATCGCGACTCGGTGTTTGCCAGCGACGAGGCGCAAGACCTGTGCTTGTGGCTGCGCGGCGTGGCCGAGCCACGCGACATGCGCCGCGTGCGTGCAGCGCTGGGCACGCGCACGGTGGGGCTGTCGCTGGCCGAGCTGCACGCGCTGGCCACGCAAGACGACTTGCTGGACCAACATGCCGAGCAAATGCGCGAGCTGCACCAGACCTGGCAAACCCAGGGCGTATTGGCCATGTTGCGCCAATCGCTGCACAGGCTGCAGCTGGCCGGGCGCTGGCGCGGTCAGGCCGACGGCGAGCGGCGGCTGACCAATGTGCTGCACCTGGCCGAACTGCTGCAAACCGCCGCCAGCCAGCTCGATGGCGAACAGTCGCTGATCCGCTGGCTGGTGCAGCAAATCGACGAAGCGCTGGACGGCACTGCCGGTGAGAGCGAAGAAAAAACCGTGCGCCTGGAAAGCGATGAAGACCTGGTCAAGGTCATCACCATCCACGCCAGCAAGGGTCTGGAGTACCCCGTGGTGTGCCTGCCCTTTGCGCACAGTCACCGCGAAGTGACGGCCGGCAAAACACCGGTCATGCAGGTCGGTGGGGCGGGTGGCGAGCGCCACTGGACGCTGGCCTTTGACCAGGACGACGCGAAGCTGGCCGACCGTGATCGCCTGCGCGAAGACCTGCGCCTGTGGTACGTGGCGCTGACCCGTGCGCGTCATGCGCTGTGGGTGGGCTGGAGTCCGGTCAAGCGCGGCAACGGCAAAAGCTGCGTCAACCACGACAGTGCGGCCGGCCATTTGCTGGCCGGTGGCGACGAGCCCGACGAAGCCGGCTGGTGGCCCAAGTTGCAGGCCTTGCAAAGCCATGCTAACGGGGAGACTTTGTCCGTGCGATTGACGCTTGCGCCGCGCGAAGTGAACCTCACACCTTGGCAGCGCTGCGAGTCCACGCCTGCACTGCGCGAGGCGCTGGCATGCAGCGCCCGCATCGACAAGTCCTGGGGCATCGCGAGTTTTTCCCGGCTGACGCGGGATTTGTCTTCCCAGGCTTTGTCACAGCCCACGCCTGTGGCGTCCTGGTCGGTCACGCTGGACACGGCCACCCCACGTCCGGCCGATGACGAACCTCTGGATGAGGCTGCAGCCATGCTTTTCCCCGTGCCCATGGCGTTGGATCTGCAGGCGCCCTCGTCTCGCCCGTCATCGGCTTTGGCAGCGCCTTGGCACAGCTTTACCCGGGGCCCGAGCGCAGGCAACTTTTTGCACGACCAGCTGGAGTGGCTGGCCGCAGACGGCTTTGCCTTGCAAGCCGGCACACCCACCGCCGAGCGCCTGGCCAAACGGTGCGAGCGTGCAGGCTTCAAGGCGCAGGCCGATGACGTGGTGGCTTGGCTGGCGCGCGTGGTGGCGCAGCCTTTGCGCGGACCGGCTGTGCCGCTGAATGCACTGCACAAGCTGTTGCCCGAGATGGAGTTCTGGCTGCCTGCAGACCGCTTGCATGCGCGTGAAATCGATGCCCTGTGCCAGCAGCATTTGCTGCCTGGCGTGAGCCGACCTCAGCTGCCCGATGCGCAGTTGCATGGCATGTTGATGGGCTTTGCCGATTTGGTGTTTGAGCACGAAGGGCGCTACTGGGTGCTCGATTACAAGTCCAACCATCTGGGCGTGGACGATGCGGCTTACACGGCCGAAGCCTTGGACCAGGCCATGGCCCACAGCCGCTACGAGGTGCAGGCGGCGCTTTACATGCTGGCTTTGCACCGTTTGCTGCGTGCGCGTTTGGGCGCGGCTTATCGGCCTGCACAACATTTGGGCGGTGCGGTGTATTTGTTTTTGCGCGGCATCGACGGGCCATCGGGCGGCTGCTGCACCTTGCCTGCCCCTGTGGCCTTGCTGGAGGAACTTGACGCGATGCTCGGACACCACACACCGGCGGTGACAGCCTCAGGAGAGGGCGCATGAGCGTGCGCAAAAACAGCCAAGCGGCCTTGACAGCACAGGCCGCCCAAATGGACTGGTTGAACGACTTGCCCGCACAGGGCTTGAGCGCCGACAACACCTTGCAATGGCTGCACGCCTGGGCCGAACTCGGGTGGCTGCGCCGCCTGGACAGTGCGCTGGCCACACAGCTGCACCGGCTGGACCGTGCGACGCCCCCTGCCGTGCTGGTGGCGGCCGCCGTGCTGGCGCACATGGAAGGGCGTGGCCACACCTGTCTGTCGTTGGCAGCCCTGACGCAGCCTCCGGTGGGTCTGTTGGGCTGGTCGGCCGATCAGGTGCAAGCGCCGCAGGGTTTGTTGGCACTGTGGGCCCATTTGCCTGGCGATGTGGCGGCCTGGGTGTCGGCCTTGCAGGCAGCGCCCCAGGTGTGTTTGCGCCATGCCGATGCCCCTGACCTGGGCCAACCGCTGGTGCTGGGCGGGTCCGCCGCGGCACCCTTGCTGTATTTGCGCCGCTACCGCGCATACGAAGAGCGGGTGGGACAGCAGTTGCTGCAGCGAGCACAATCCACCAGGCCTGTCCCCGAGGCCTTGGCCCGGCAGTGGCTGGACCGGTTTTTTGGTCAGCAGACGCCCCCCTCGCAAGGGCCCCAGCCGGGCGTTGCAGACGAGGACCAGACCGATTGGCAAAAGCTCGCTTGTGCGGTGGCTTTGCGTGCACAACTGTCGGTGATCACCGGTGGGCCCGGCACCGGCAAAACCTACACCGCCGCACGTTTGCTGGCGGTGCTGCTGGCACTGCACGAAGGCCCCAGCCCCTTGAGAGTCGCCTTGGCTGCACCCACGGGCAAGGCGGCGGCAAGGCTCAAGCAGTCGATTGACGGATCGCTCCAGGCGCTCAAAGCACAAGCGGCCGAGCCAGCGGGCGATCCAGCAGAGCGGCCAGTGGCCGGTGCGCTGGACCTGGACACCCTGATCCAGCGCATGGGCCCGGCCCGCACCTTGCATTCGCTGCTGGGCGCACGGCCCGATACCCGGATGTTCAGACACCACGCGGCCAATCCGCTGGATGTGGATGTGCTCATCGTTGACGAGGCGTCGATGGTGCACCTGGAAATGATGGACGCCTTGTTGCAGGCCTTGCCGCCCCATGCCCGACTGGTCCTGCTGGGTGACAAGGACCAACTGGCTTCGGTCGAGGCCGGTGCGGTGCTGGGCGATGTGTGCCGCGATGCGGCCCAAGGCGGCTATCACCACGACAGCCTGCGTTTCGCGGCGAGCGTGGCGGGCCAGACTTTGGCGCCCCGGTTCCACGCCTCGGCCACACAGGCGGTGTCAGCGCTGGCGCAGCAAACCGTGATGCTGCGCAAGAGCCGCCGCTTTGATGGCCCGATAGGTCAGCTGGCTTTGGCGGTGAATGCGGGCGATGCCGAGGCAGCCTGGGCGTGCTTCAAAACCTTCCTGGATCACGTGGCGAGCATGCGTGCGCCAACCCATCCCGAGCGGGCCAGCCCCACAGCGCTCGAGACGGCCATGCCTTTGCTGGCCTTGCAGCCCGCCAACACCCAGGTCGTCTGTGATCTGGCGCTGGGTCACCGGGTGCAGGCGACCGGGGCAGGCCGTGTGGGTGCAGCCCCCGGCGCTTCGTATGCAGATTATCTGCAAAAAATGCGTGCGCTGCCCGACACACAAGACGCCGCCGTGCATGCCGCAGCGGTGGTGGAAGTCCTCCAAAGTTTCGACCGCTTTCGCATTTTGTGTGCGGTGCACCAAGGTGACTGGGGTACCACCGCGCTCAATGCGGCCGTGCAAAAGGCACTGGCCGATGCAGGCTGGCTCAAGCCGCAAGGCGAATGGTTTGCCGGTCGTCCGGTCATGGTCACGCGCAACGACACACAGCTTGGGGTGTTCAACGGCGATGTGGGGCTGGTTCTGCCCAACACACAGGGCGTGCTCAAAGCCTGGTTTCTGGATGGCCAACAACTGCGCTCGGTCAGTGTGTCGCGTCTGGCCCATGCCGAGACGGCGTTCGTGATGACGGTGCACAAAAGCCAGGGCTCCGAGTTTGAGCACACGGCCCTGGTGTTGCCGCCGGGCGCAGTCGATGTGCTGTCGCGCGAGCTGGTCTACACCGGCATCACCCGCGCACGCCAGCAGTTCACCCTGATTGAAGGGCAAGCGGGTTTGTTGCAGGCCGCCATCGCCCGTCCCAGCGTGCGTGTCAGCGGATTGCGCCAGTGGTGGGGTGCTTGACCAAGCGATGGGCCCGTCGCCAGCAGGTTGATTCCCCCAAAGGCCTTGGGCCAGGCGGTTTTGCAAAAGCTTGCCTGCAAGCGATGGGCTGTTTTTGCAGGCGCTTGTCCGCAAGCGAGGGGCCGTGGTGTACGAGCCATCGCCACAGGCCGCTTGCACAAACCCTCAACAGGTCAGCCACTTCAAGGCGGCGCTTCAGGTGGCATAGCCTTCGCACGCCCCCGCGTTGGGTTTGCCTTTGCATTCACGCCAAAGGCGTTTGTCGCGCTCGGCCTTGTTTTCGCCCGAACCTTTGTCGCTCGGTGGTTTGGGTGCTTTGGCCTGTTTCGGCTTCTTGGCCTTGGCGGGCTTCTCGGCCCCGGTGGTGGCTGTGAAGTTGTCAGCCGCCCAAGTGGCAGGCGCAGCGCTGATCAAGCACAGGCTCAGCCCCAGGCTGCCCATGGCCATGGATACAAATCGGGTGTTCACCTTCTTCTCCCTGCTCGTTGTTGTGCTGTCCATCATAGGCAGGCCACAGACTTGTGCAAAGTGCGACAAGAGAAGTGCGCATCAACCGTTACGATGGCTGCATGCACAAAATCACCTCACCTTTCATGCGCCAGGCCGTTTTGGACCTGGAAGAGTCCCGCATCCGCGAAGTCGCCAACGCAGGCATGGGCCGGCCCGATGTTCTGGCCTTCTGGTTTGGCGAGTCCGACGAGGTCACGCCCGACATCGTGCGCCAGGCGGCCATCGATTCGATGCAAAAAGGCGAGACCTTTTATTCACACAACCTGGGCCTGCCCGAGTTGCGCCAAGCGGTCTCGGACTACATGTCGGCCCTGCACGGACAAAGCCAATCGATAGGCGTGGAGCGCCTCGCCATCACCTCGGGCGGCGTGAACGCCTTGATGCTGGCCGCGCAAGCCTTGATCAATGCGGGCGACGAAGTGGTCGCCGTCACGCCCGTCTGGCCCAACCTCACGGCGCAGGCGCTGGTCATGGGGGCGAATTTGAAATGCGTGTCGCTGCGCCCGGTGGCGGGCCAGTGGCAGCTGGACATGGCCGCGCTCAAAGCGGCGATCACGCCCGCCACCCGAGTGCTCATCGTCAACTCGCCCAACAACCCCACAGGGTGGACACTCAGCCGCGCCGAGCAGGCCGAGATTTTGGCGCACTGCCGCAGCACCGGCACCTGGGTACTGGCCGACGAGGTGTACGAGCGCCTGTATTACGAAACCGACACGGCCAACGGCTGTGCGCCGTCTTTTCTGGATGTGGCCGAGCCGGATGACCGCCTGGTCGTGGTGCACAGCTTTTCCAAGAGCTTTTTGATGACCGGCTGGCGTCTGGGCTGGCTGGTCATGCCCGCCGCCATGACGCCCCACATGGGCAAGCTCATCGAGTTCAACACCTCGTGTGCCTCGGTGTTCACCCAAAAGGCGGGGGTAGTGGCCTTGCAAAACACCGCCGACATCACGCCCCGCGTGGTGGCGCACCTCAAAGCCTGCCGTGACACCCTCGTGCCGCTGTTGCAAGCCGTGCCGGGTGTTCAGTTGGCCCCGGCCAAGGGCGGCATGTACGCATTTTTCAAGCTCGATGGGCATCCTGACGCGGTGGCTACGGCCAAACGCCTGGTGGCCGAAGCCGGTCTGGGCCTGGCCCCCGGCGAAGCCTTTGCTCCGCAAGCGGCAGGTTGGCTGCGTTGGTGCTTTGCGTCCAAAGACCTGGCCAGACTGGAGCAGGGCGTGGAACGGCTCAAGGGCTGGCTCGCCAAGAATTAATCGGGGTCAGATCCCGATTTTTGGGGGGTCTCCAAGTCGAGCCTTGTTCTGGACAGATGCAGGTCTGGGGGCGTCAAGGGCGGTCATTCGGGCTATAATTCGCCTGTTTTGCGATTTGCAAAGCGCACGCCACCCGCTTTTCCGGCAGGTGGCGCAAGTCATTAACCCGCCGAAGTTCTTCACCGAACCTGAGCGAAAAACAAGGAAATACCATGATCGCTTCTTCGATCAAGGCCGAGGTCGTCAAGGCCAACGCACGTGCTGCCAACGATACTGGCTCCCCAGAAGTCCAAGTCGCTTTGCTGACTGCTCGCATCAACGAGTTGACTCCCCACTTCAAAACACACGCCAAAGACCATCACGGTCGCCGCGGTCTGCTGCGCATGGTGAGCCGTCGCCGCAAGCTGCTGGACTACCTCAAGTCCCGTGATGCTGACCGTTACGTCGCGCTGATCGCCAAGCTTGGCCTGCGTAAGTAATCGTCTCTCCAGATGAAAAGCGCCTGAGTTAGTTCACTAGCTCAGGCGCTTTATTCTTTTTTTCAGTCGGAATTTGTCAGGGCGATCTCGCGCTGTGTCATTCCACAAGGCTTTACAGCAAAGTTTTGCAAGGTTTTGTGGAATGGCATCGAGTTCAGAGCGTCAACTTCCGGGCCCACAGTGCAGCCTCATGCGCTTTTGTTTTCAGGAGTTCTGAACATGTCCATTTTCAACAAAGTTACCAAAACATTCCAATGGGGCCAGCACACGGTCAAGATGGAAACCGGCGAAGTCGCTCGCCAAGCTGGCGGCGCTGTGCTGCTTGACATGGAAGGCACTGTGGTGCTGGCCACCGTTGTGGGTTCCAAGATCGCCAAAGCCGGTCAAGACTTCTTCCCCTTGACAGTGGATTACATCGAGAAGACCTACGCCGCAGGCAAGATCCCCGGCAGCTTCTTCAAGCGTGAAGCCAAGCCCAGCGAGCACGAAACCCTGACCAGCCGCCTGATCGACCGCCCGATCCGCCCGCTGTTCCCTGAAGGTTTCTACAACGACGTGCATGTGGTCATCCACACCGTGTCCTTGAACCCTGAGGTTGACGCCGACATCGCTGCGATGATCGCCGTGTCTGCCGCTTTGTCCATCTCGGGCATCCCGTTCAACGGCCCCATCGGCGCCGCACGCGTGGGCTACATCAACGGCGAATACGTCCTGAACCCTGGCCAGACCCAGCGCAAAGACAGCGTGATGGACCTGGTGGTGGCCGGTACCGAAGCCGCTGTGCTGATGGTCGAATCCGAAGCTCTGCAACTGTCCGAAGAAATCATGCTGGGCGCCGTGGTCTACGGCCATGAGCAAAGCCAAACCGCGATCAACGCCATCCACGAACTGGTGCGCGACGCCGGCAAGCCCGTGTGGGACTGGCAAGCGCCTGCGCGCGACACCGCTTTTGAAGCCAAACTGGCTTCTTTGGCTGAAGAGAAGCTGCGCGCTGCATACCAAATCCGCAACAAGCAAGCCCGCACGCACGCTTGCCGCGAAGCCTACGCTTCGGTCAAAGTCGCGTTGGCCGAAGAGGGTGTGGCGTTTGACCCCGTCAAGCTCGACAACCTGCTGTTCGAAATCGAAGCCCGCATCGTGCGCAGCCAGATTTTGGCGGGTGAGCCCCGCATCGACGGCCGCGACACCCGCACTGTGCGCCCCATCGAAATCCGCAACAGCGTGCTGCCCCGCACCCACGGCTCGGCCTTGTTCACACGTGGCGAAACCCAGGCGTTGGTGATCACCACCTTGGGCACCGAGCGCGATGCGCAGCGCATCGACGCGCTGGCTGGCGAGTTCGAAGACCGCTTCATGTTCCACTACAACATGCCTCCCTTTGCCACCGGCGAAGTGGGCCGCATGGGCTCGACCAAGCGCCGCGAAATCGGCCACGGCCGTCTGGCCAAGCGTGCTTTGGCCGCTGTGCTGCCGACCAAAGAAGAGTTCCCCTACACCCTGCGTGTGGTGTCCGAAATCACCGAATCGAACGGTTCTTCGTCCATGGCTTCGGTCTGCGGCGGCTGCTTGTCGATGATGGACGCTGGCGTGCCGATGAAAGCCCACGTGGCCGGTATCGCCATGGGCCTGATCAAGGAAGACAACCGCTTTGCGGTGTTGACCGACATCCTGGGTGACGAAGACCACCTGGGCGACATGGACTTCAAAGTGGCCGGTACCACCAACGGCATCACCGCTTTGCAGATGGACATCAAGATCCAGGGCATCACCAAGGAAATCATGCAAGTCGCTTTGGCCCAGGCCAAAGAAGCGCGCATGCACATCCTGGGCAAGATGCAAGAAGCGATGAGCGAAGCCAACACCGAAGTGTCTGATTTCGCGCCCAAGCTCTTCACCATGAAGATCAACCCCGAAAAAATCCGTGACGTGATCGGCAAAGGCGGCGCCACCATCCGCGCCCTGACCGAAGAAACCGGCTGCCAGATCAACATCGAGGAAGACGGCACGATCACCATCGCGGCGACCGACGGCGAGAAGGCCGACATCGCTAAAAAGCGCATCGAGCAGATCACCGCCGAAGTCGAAATCGGCAAGGTCTACGAAGGCCCAGTGACCAAGATCCTGGACTTCGGTGCCTTGATCAACCTGCTGCCCGGCAAAGACGGTCTGTTGCACATCAGCCAGATCGCCCACGAGCGCGTTGAAAAAGTGACCGACTACCTGAGCGAAGGCCAGATCGTCAAGGTCAAGGTCATGGAAACCGACGAAAAAGGCCGCATCAAGCTGTCGATGAAGGCTTTGCTGGACCGTCCTGCACAAGGGTGATGTGGGGTTGAGCGTTGAGCGATAAGCTTTTAAAACCCAACGCTCAATCAAGCCTCCGTGCCAAACGCTTAACGCCCAACGCAAAACGTTGAACCTCCAATGAACGTCATTGAAATCCAAAGTTACGGCGCCCCCGAGGTGCTGGTGCCCGGCTCCCGTCCCGACCCCGTGGCCGGGGCTGGGGAGTTGCTGATTCGCGTGTCGGCCAGCGGCATCAACCGCCCCGATGTGCTGCAGCGCACGGGCCACTACCCTGTGCCGCCGGGTGCCTCGGACATTCCGGGTCTGGAGGTTGCGGGTGTGGTGGTGTCGGGTGATGCTGCGGCCATGGCCGAGGCGGGCTTGGCCGTGGGTGACCGTGTGTGCGCCTTGGTGGCGGGTGGTGGTTATGCGCAGCTGTGCGTGGCCCCGGTGGCGCAGTGTTTGCCCGTACCCAAGGGCCTGACCGACACCGAAGCGGCTTCGCTGCCCGAAACGTTTTTCACCGTGTGGAGCAATGTGTTTGACCGTGGTCGTTTGCAAGCGGGTGAGACCCTGTTGATTCAGGGTGGCACCAGCGGCATTGGTGTCACGGCCATTCAGATGGCCAAGGCAGCGGGTGCGACCGTGATCGCCACGGCGGGTTCGGACGACAAATGCCAGGCCTGCCTGGCCTTGGGTGCAGACCACGCCATCAATTACAAAACCACCGACTTCGTGGCCGAGGCCAAGCGCCTGACGGGCGGCGTGGGTGTGAACGTGATTTTGGACATGGTTGCAGGCGACTATGTGGCGCGTGAAGTCGAGGCCCTGGCCGAAGACGGCCGCTTGGTCATCATTGCGGTGCAAGGCGGTGTCCAAAGCGCGTTCAATGCAGGCTTGGTCTTGCGTCGCCGTTTGACCATCACCGGTTCGACCTTGCGTCCACGGCCTGTGGCTTTCAAGGCGGCCATTGCTCGGTCTTTGCGCCAAACCGTTTGGCCCTGGATCGAGTCAGGCCGCATCAAGCCGGTCATCCACAGCGTGTTTGGCGCGGTGGAGGCGGGTGGTGGTCTGCCCTCGGGCGCGGCGCAAGCCCATGCCCTGATGGAGACCAACCAGCATGTGGGCAAGTTGGTGGTGACCTGGTGACGACGATGGCAGCCAAGTTGATGGTGGGCAACTGGAAGATGAATGGCAGCCTCGCTGCCAACGCCTCTTTGTTGTCCGAAGTGTTGGCGGGCATGGGCGGCAAGACTTGCCGTGCGGCGGTGTGTGTGCCTGCGCCATATTTGGCGCAAGCGCAAGCCTTGTTGGCCGGATCAGCCCTGGCTCTGGGTGCACAAGATGTGTCTGCCCACGAAGCAGGCGCTTACACGGGCGAGGTGTCGGCCGACATGTTGCGTGACTTTGCGGTGCGCTACTGCATCGTGGGTCACTCGGAGCGCCGTCAATACCACGGCGAATCGGATGTGACCGTGGCCAGCAAAGTCCAGCGCGCATTGGCGGCGGGCATCACCCCCATCGTGTGCGTGGGCGAGAGTCTGGCCGAGCGCGATGCGGGTCAAACCGAAGCGGTGGTCAAGCGACAATTGGCAGCGGTCATTCACACCAACGGCCATTGCATCAGCGAAATCGTCGTGGCTTATGAGCCGGTTTGGGCGATTGGCACCGGATTGACAGCCACCCCTGAGCAGGCGCAACACGTGCACGCCGTTTTGCGGGCCCAGTTGCAAGCGGCCACCGCACATGCGGACCGCGTATCGATTTTGTACGGCGGCAGCATGAATGCCGCCAACGCTGCCGATTTGCTGGCCCAGCCCGATGTGGATGGTGGTTTGATCGGTGGTGCGGCGCTGAAGGCGTCCGAGTTTTTGGCCATGTTGAAAGCCGCTTCGCGCTGAGCTTTCAACCCCTGTTTTTTAGATAGTTCGGAGTATTCAGATGAGCGTGATGTTGACTTTGATTTTGGTGGTTCAGATGCTGTCGGCCTTGGCCATGATTGGCCTGATCCTGATCCAGCACGGCAAAGGTGCCGACATGGGTGCGGCCTTTGGCAGCGGTGGCTCGGGCAGTTTGTTTGGTGCTACAGGTGGGGCCAACTTCCTGTCGCGCACCACGGCGGTGTTGGCGGCGGTCTTTTTTGTGTGCACCTTGCTGCTGGCTTATTTCAGCAACGTCCGCCCAGCGTCATCGGGCAGTGTGCTCGAAGGTGCTGCCGTGACCGCACCTGCGGTGCCCGCAGACGCCAGTCCTGCCGCTCAAATTCCGGGCAATGCACCCGCTCCAAAGACCGACAACAGCGTGCCGCCTGCGCCGGCCAAGTAAGCTTCATACAAGCTTTGTTGCTGTGCACAAATTTCCGTGTTTTGGAAAGGAAATGGTCGGGTTTTCAGAGTAAACTACGGGATTGTCCGGAGAGCTAAATGCCCCGCTTGGTGCACCTCATGCAATTCGGGCAAATGTATCCAGCCGTCGTGGTGAAATTGGTAGACACGCTATCTTGAGGGGGTAGTGGCGAAAGCTGTGCGAGTTCGAGTCTCGCCGACGGCACCAAACAAACAGAAGAGCCCAAGCCCCAAGGTCTGGGCTCTTCATTCGGCGATACCGGCAGTCTCCAGATGAACCTCGATCAATACCTCCCCATTCTCTTGTTCATTTTGGTCGGCATTGCTGTCGGCATCATTCCCCAGGTTTTGGGCTACATCCTTGGCCCCAACCGACCTGACGCGGAAAAAAACTCCCCCTATGAATGCGGCTTCGAAGCGTTCGAAGACGCTCGCATGAAGTTCGATGTGCGCTACTACCTGGTGGCCATTTTGTTCATCTTGTTCGATCTGGAAATCGCTTTCCTGTTTCCGTGGGCCGTGGCGCTCAAGGAAGTGGGCATGGCCGGCTTCGTGGCTGTGGTGATTTTCCTGGCCATTCTGGTCGTGGGCTTTGTCTACGAGTGGAAAAAAGGCGCCCTGGACTGGGAATGATCGTTCGCACTGACAACAGCATTCAGCCTGCTTGAGGACAAAAAATGATTGAAGGCGTGATGAAAGAGGGCTTCATCACCACGAGTTATGACTCGGTGGTGAATTGGGCCAAAACCGGCTCGCTCTGGCCCATGACATTTGGTCTGGCTTGCTGTGCGGTCGAGATGATGCATTCGGCCACAGCCCGCTATGACCTCGCCCGCTTTGGTGCCGAGGTGTTCCGCGCCAGTCCACGCCAAGCCGACTTGATGATCGTGGCCGGCACCCTGTGCAACAAGATGGCGCCTGCCCTGCGCAAGGTGTACGACCAGATGTCCGAGCCGCGCTGGGTCATCTCCATGGGCTCTTGCGCCAACGGTGGCGGTTACTACCATTACAGCTACTCGGTGGTGCGCGGTTGCGACCGCATCGTGCCGGTGGATGTGTATGTGCCGGGCTGCCCGCCCACAGCCGAAGCGCTGATCTACGGCATCATCCAGCTGCAGCAGAAAATCCGCCGCACGCACACCATTGCGCGTGCTTGAAGGGAATGACGATGACCGATTTCGCCATTCGCCCCGAAGACCTGCAAGACACCCTGGCTGCGGCCTTGGGTGACCGTGTTCAGCGCATTTCCATCGCTTTGGGTGAAGTGACTGTGCATGTGAGTGCTCAGCATTACCTGGGCGTCATGCAAACCTTGCGCGATGCGCCAGGCTGCCAATTTGAACAACTGATTGACTTGGCGGGGGTGGACTATTCCACTTACCGCGAAGTGGGCACTGACGGTCCCCGTTTCGGTGTGACCGTGCACTTGTTGTCGGTGAGCCTGAACCAGCGTGTGCGCGTCAAGGTGTTGTGTCCCGACGACGACCTGCCTTTGGTCGACTCGGTCAATGCGATCTGGAACTCGGCCAACTGGTACGAGCGCGAAGCGTTTGACCTGTACGGCATCGTGTTCGAAGGCCACAACGACCTGCGCCGCATCCTGACCGACTACGGTTTCATCGGTCACCCCTTCCGCAAGGACTTCCCACTGTCGGGTCACGTTGAAATGCGCTACGACGCCGAGCGTCAGCGCGTGATTTACGAGCCGGTGAGCATCGAGCCTCGTGAAATCACGCCACGCATCATCCGTGAAGAACACTACGGAGGCCTGAACTGATATGGCCGAAATCAAAAACTACACCCTGAACTTTGGTCCACAGCACCCGGCTGCGCACGGTGTGTTGCGTTTGGTGCTGGAACTCGACGGCGAGGTGGTGCAGCGCGCCGACCCGCACATCGGTCTGTTGCACCGCGCCACCGAAAAGCTGGCCGAACACAAGACCTACATCCAGTCGCTGCCCTACATGGACCGCCTGGACTATGTGTCGATGATGTGCAACGAGCACGCTTACTGCCTGGCCATCGAAAAGATGCTGGGTCTGGAAGTGCCTATGCGCGCACAGTACATCCGCGTGATGTTCTCGGAAATCACCCGCATCCTGAATCACCTCATGTGGCTCGGTTCGCACGGCAACGACTGCGGCAGCTCGACCATCCTGATCTACACCTTCCGCGAGCGTGAAGACCTGTTTGACATGTATGAAGCCGTGTCTGGCGCCCGCATGCATGCCGCGTATTTCCGCCCCGGTGGTGTTTACCGTGACCTGCCTGACAGCATGCCGCAGTACAAGGCCAGCAAGGTCAAGAACGCCAAGACCATCGCCGAGATGAACAAGAACCGCCAGGGTTCCCTGTTGGATTTCATCGATGATTTCACGCAGCGCTTCCCCAAGTGCGTGGACGAGTACGAAACCTTGCTCACCGACAACCGCATCTGGAAGCAGCGCACCGTGGGCATTGGCGTGGTAACGCCCGAGCGCGCCCTGAACCTGGGCATGACTGGCCCCATGTTGCGTGGCTCGGGCTTTGCTTGGGACCTGCGCAAGAAGCAGCCCTACGACGCCTACGACCAAGTCGAATTTGATGTGCCGGTGGGCAAGACCGGTGACAGCTACGACCGCTATTTGGTGCGCGTGCAGGAAATGCGCGAATCCAACCGCATCATCCAGCAGTGCGTGAAGTGGCTGCGTGCCAACCCCGGCCCGGTCATCACCGACAACCACAAAGTGGCGCCGCCATCGCGTGAAGGCATGAAGTCCAACATGGAAGACTTGATCCACCATTTCAAGCTCTTCACCGAAGGTTTCCGCGTGCCAGAAGGCGAGGCCTATGCCGCAGTCGAGCACCCCAAGGGTGAGTTCGGCATCTACATGGTGAGCGATGGTGCCAACAAGCCCTACCGCCTGAAAATTCGTGCCCCGGGCTTTGCCCATTTGGCCACCCTCGATGAAATGGCCAAAGGCCACATGCTGGCCGACGCGGTCGCGATCATCGGGACGATGGACATTGTTTTTGGAGAGATTGACCGATGATCTCTGAGTCAACCAAAGCGCGCTTTGCGCGTGAAGTCGCCAAGTTCCCTGCAGACCAGAAGCAGTCGGCCGTGATGGCTTGCCTGGCTATCGTGCAGCAAGAACAAGGCTGGGTCAGCCCCGACAGCGAGCAGGTCGTGGCCGAGTACCTGGGCATGCCGGTGATGGCGGTCCACGAAGTGACCACCTTCTACAACATGTACAACCAAAAGCCGGTGGGCAAGTTCAAGCTGAACGTTTGCACCAACCTGCCTTGCCAGTTGCGCGGTGGCGCGCAGGCGCTGGCGCATCTGGAGCACAAGCTCGGAGTGCACGCGGGTGAGACCACAGCCGATGGTCTGTTCACGCTGCAGCCCAGCGAGTGCCAGGGCGCTTGCGCCGATGCGCCGGTGCTGCTGGTGAATGACCGCCACATGTGCAGTTTCATGAGCCATGAAAAACTCGACCAACTCGTCGACAGCCTGAAGAAAGCCGAGGCCGCCTGATGAAAGTCGAACAAATCCTGAGCCAATTCCAGGCCACGGGCGTGGAAACCTGCTTCCATGACCGCCACATCAATCCGCAAATCTATGCCGGTTTGAATGGTCAAAACTGGGGCATCAAAGATTACGAAGCGCGCGGCGGTTATGCCGCCTTGCGCAAGATCCTGGGCAAGGATGGCGGCGAAGGCCTCACCCAAGACCAGGTGATCGCCACCGTCAAGGAATCCGGCCTGCGTGGTCGCGGCGGTGCGGGCTTCCCCACGGGTCTGAAGTGGAGCTTCATGCCCCGCCAGTTCCCTGGTCAGAAGTATCTGGTCTGCAACTCGGACGAAGGCGAGCCGGGCACCTGCAAAGACCGCGACATCATGGAGTACAACCCCCACACGGTGATCGAAGGCATGATCATCGCGGCTTATGCCATGGGCATCAGCGTGGGTTACAACTACATCCACGGCGAAATCTTCCACACCTACGAGCGCTTTGAAGCAGCCCTCGAAGAAGCCCGCGCAGCAGGCTATCTGGGCAACAACATCCTGGGCAGCACCTTCAGCTTCCAGTTGCACGCCTCGCACGGTTTTGGCGCTTACATCTGCGGCGAAGAAACCGCGCTGCTCGAATCGCTCGAAGGCAAAAAAGGCCAGCCGCGCTTCAAGCCACCATTCCCGGCCAGCTTTGGCCTGTACGGCAAGCCCACCACCATCAACAACACCGAGACCTTCGCGGCGGTGCCCTGGATCATCCGCAACGGTGGCCAGGCTTATCTGGAATGCGGCAAGCCCAACAACGGCGGCACCAAGATCTTCTCGGTCAGCGGCGACGTGGAGCGCCCCGGCAACTATGAAGTGCCCATGGGCACACCGTTTGCCAAGCTGCTTGAGCTCGCTGGTGGCGTGCGCGGAGGCCGCAAGCTCAAGGCCGTGATCCCTGGCGGCTCGTCATCGCCGGTCGTTCCTGCCGATTTGATGATGACGCTGACCATGGACTACGACAGCATCGCCAAAGAGGGCGGTTCGATGTTGGGTTCGGGCGCGGTGATCGTCATGGACGAGACGCGCTGCATGGTCAAGGCCTTGGCCCGTTTGTCTTACTTCTACTCGCACGAATCCTGCGGTCAGTGCACGCCTTGCCGCGAAGGCACAGGCTGGCTCTGGCGCATGGTCGACCGCATTGAAAACGGCCAGGGCCGTGCCAGCGACATCGACATGCTCGACAGCGTGGCCGGCAACATCATGGGCCGCACGATTTGCGCCTTGGGCGACGCAGCGGCCATGCCGGTGCGCGGCATGCTCAAGCATTTCCGTCACGAATTTGTACACCACATCGAGCACAAGACCTGCATGGTCGGCGCTGATGTGACAACGGTGAAGACCCATGGTTGAAATAGAACTCGACGGTCAGAAAGTGGAAGTTGCCGAAGGCAGCATGGTGATGCATGCTGCTGAAAAAGCCGGCACCTACATCCCCCATTTCTGCTACCACAAGAAACTCTCCATCGCGGCCAACTGCCGCATGTGCCTGGTCGAGGTCGAAAAAGCCCCCAAGCCCATGCCCGCCTGCGCCACGCCGGTGACGCAAGGCATGATCGTGCGCACCAAGAGCGACAAAGCCATTGCGGCGCAGAAGTCGGTCATGGAGTTTTTGCTGATCAACCACCCGCTCGATTGCCCCATCTGCGACCAGGGCGGTGAGTGCCAGTTGCAAGACCTGGCCGTGGGTTACGGTGGCACGCAATCGCGTTACGAAGAAGAAAAGCGCGTGGTCTTTCACAAGGAAGTCGGCCCGCTGATCTCCATGGAAGAGATGAGCCGCTGCATCCATTGCACACGTTGCGTGCGCTTTGGTCAGGAAGTGGCGGGTGCCATGGAGCTGGGCATGTCCCACCGTGGCGAGCATGCCGAGATCGAAACCTTCCTGGGCCAGACGATCGACTCCGAATTGTCGGGCAACATGATCGACATCTGCCCTGTCGGTGCCCTGACCAGCAAGCCTTTCCGTTACAACGCCCGCACCTGGGAGTTGTCGCGCCGCAAGTCGGTTGCGGCACACGACTCGTCCGGTGCCAACCTGGTCGTGCAGGTCAAGAACAACCAGGTCATGCGCGTGGTGCCACTCGAGAACGAAGAAGTCAACGAGTGCTGGATCGCCGACCGTGACCGCTTCTCTTACGAAGCACTCAACGGCGGCGACCGCTTGACCCAGCCCATGCTCAAGCAGGGCGGCGAGTGGAAAACCGTCGACTGGCAAACCGCCCTCGAATACGTGGCCAATGGCCTGCGCAACATCCAGCGTGACCACGGGGCCAACAGCATTTGCGCTCTGGTCAGCCCGCACAGCACCGTCGAAGAGTTGTACCTGGCTGGCGCCTTGATGCGCGGCCTGGGTTCGGACAACATCGACCACCGCCTGCGCCATGCAGAGTTTGGCGCGGCCGAAGGTGTCCGCACGCTGGGCACATCGGTCGCATCGCTGAGCACACTGCAGCGCGTGCTGGTCGTGGGTTCCAACCTGCGTAAGGACCATCCGCTGTTTGCCCTGCGCGTGCGCCATGCCGTGCGCCATGGCGCTCAGCTCCATGTCATCACAACGCCTGCAGCTTTCAGCCATGCCGATGCCTGGGCCATGCCCGTGGCGCAAGCCGTGCTGACCGACGCTTCGGGCTGGGCGCAAGCCTTGGCCGATGTGGCCGCAGCCATCGCGGCAGAGAAGGGCGTTGCAGCGCCTGTGGCAGGCAACGCCACCGCGCAGGCCCAAGCCATCGCCAAGTCCTTGTTGGGCGGCGAGCGCAAAGCCGTGTTGCTGGGCAATGCCGCAGCGCACGCGGCCAACGCATCGAGCCTGCTGGCCTTGGCCAACTGGATTGCCGAGCAAACCGGCGCGACTGTGGGTTACCTGACCGAAGCGGCCAACACCGTGGGCGCGCAGTGGGTCGGTGCCCAGCCGCAAACCGGTGGCAAGCACGCAGGCCAAATGCTGGCCGGTGGCTTGAAAGCCGCGATCTTGCTGAACACCGAACCCGAGTTCGACAGCGCTGCAGGCAGCGCCGCTGCACAGGCTTTGGGTCAGGCCGAGATGGTCGTGACACTCAGCCCCTTCAAAGCCAACATGGCTTTCAGCGACGTGTTGTTGCCCATTGCGCCCTTCACCGAAACATCGGGTTCCTTTGTCAACGCCGAAGGCCGCCTGCAAAGCTTCCATGCCGTGGTCAAGCCATTGGCCGAGACGCGTCCTGCCTGGAAAGTGCTGCGTGTGCTGGCCAATTTGCTCGATATCCCGGGCGTGTCTTTTGAAACTTCGCAAGAGGTGTTGGCCCGTGCCACGGCCAAGCCTTTGGTGGCTTCGAATGCCACGCGCGCTGCGATCACGTTGACCGCCACAACCGCAGCACCCGTGAGCGCTTCGATCTACCAGCTCGACAGCATCGTTCGCCGTGCGCCGTCCTTGCAGCTGACCGCAGACGCCCGCCAGGAGGTGACCCCATGATTGACGCTCTGTACAACGGCGGCCTGAACTTGCTCGCTGCCAGCTGGTGGGCCACTTTGGTCTGGCCTGTTTTGTGGATCTTGCTCAAGATCGTGGCCATCCTGGCGCCGCTGATGGGCGCGGTGGCTTACCTGACGCTGTGGGAGCGCAAGCTGCTGGGCTTCATGCAGGTGCGCCACGGTCCCAACCGTGTGGGGCCCATGGGCTTGCTGCAACCGATTGCCGATGCGCTCAAGCTCCTCACCAAGGAACTGATCAACCCGACAGCGGCCAGCATGGGCTTGTTCCGCCTCGGCCCTATCATGGCCATCATGCCGGCCCTGGCCGCCTGGGTGGCGATTCCCTTTGGTCCCGAAGTGGCGCTGACCAACATCAACGCTGGTCTTTTGCTGGTGATGGCCATCACCTCCATCGAGGTCTATGGTGTGATCATTGCGGGTTGGGCGTCCAACTCCAAGTACGCCTTCCTGGGTGCGCTGCGTGCGTCGGCCCAGATGGTGAGCTACGAAATCGCGATGGGCTTTTGCTTCCTGGTGGTGTTGATGGTGTCGGGCAGCATGAACCTGACCGAAATCGTGCTGGCACAAGACAAGGGTCAGATGGCCCACATGGGTCTGAACTTCCTGTCCTGGAACTGGTTGCCGTTGTTGCCGATTTTCCTGGTGTATCTGATCTCGGGTGTGGCCGAAACCAACCGTCACCCCTTTGACGTGGTCGAAGGCGAAGCCGAAATCGTGGCCGGACACATGGTCGAGTACTCGGGCATGGGCTTTGCCATCTTCTTCCTGGCCGAATACGCCAGCATGTGGCTGGTGTCCATCCTGGCGGTGATCATGTTCCTGGGCGGCTGGTTGCCACCCATCGACAGCGCCTTGTTCAACGCCATTCCAGGCTGGATCTGGCTGGGTCTCAAGACTTTCCTGGTCGTGTCCATGTTCATCTGGATCCGCGCCACATTCCCGCGCTTCCGTTACGACCAGATCATGCGTCTGGGCTGGAAGATTTTCATCCCGGTCACCCTGGTGTGGCTGCTGGTGGTGGGCGTTTGGCTCCACTCGCCATGGAACATCTGGAAATAAGCGGCGCACGACCATGACCACAATGACTGCTTCCAATTTCTCGATCAAGGACTTCCTCAAGAGCTTCATGCTCGTGGAGTTGTTCAAGGGCATGGCCCTGACCGGACGCTACGCTTTCGCCCGCAAGGTGACGGTGCAGTTCCCGGAAGAAAAGACGCCGCTGTCGCCGCGTTTCCGTGGCCTGCACGCGTTGCGCCGCTATGACAATGGTGAAGAGCGCTGCATCGCCTGCAAACTGTGCGAAGCCGTGTGCCCTGCGATGGCCATCACCATCGAAGCGGGCCAGCGCGAAGACGGGTCCCGGCGCACCACACGCTACGACATCGACCTGACCAAGTGCATCTTCTGCGGCTTTTGCGAAGAAAGCTGCCCGGTCGATTCGATTGTCGAGACGCACATTTTTGAATACCACGGCGAAAAACGCGGTGACCTGTACTTCACCAAGGACATGTTGCTGGCCGTGGGCGACCGTTACGAAAAAGAGATCGCTGCTGCCAAAGCTGCTGACGCTCCTTACCGTTGAACGCAGCCCAGTCCTGAACACTTAAAAAGACAGACCTATGGACGTCAAGACCGGTTTCTTCTACCTCTTCTCGGTGGTGCTGCTGTTTGCAGCCTTCCGGGTGGTCACCGCACGCAACCCCGTGCATGCGGTGCTGTTCCTCATGCTGGCTTTCTCGCAAGCATCGGCTGTGTGGTTCCTGCTCCATGCCGAATTCCTGGCCATCTTGCTGGTGCTGGTGTACCTGGGCGCGGTGATGGTGCTCTTCCTGTTCGTGGTGATGATGCTGGACATCCACATCGACACCGTGCGCAGGGGCTTCTGGAAAAACTTCCCGCTCGCAGCCACCCTGGGGGCCATCGTGGCCCTTGAGATGGCCGCTGTGTTGTTGTCCGGTTTCCGACTGTCCGAAGCGCCCGCCATGGCCACGGGTGCGGTGCCCGTGGACAACGCCAAGGCCTTGGGCATCTTGCTCTACACCGAGTACCTGATGCCGATCCAGATTGCGGCGGCCATTTTGTTGGTGGCCATGATCGCGGCGATTGCCCTGACCCTGCGCGAGCGCAAGGACAGCAAGGCGATCGACCCGTCCATCCAGGTCCGGGTGCGTGCGTCTGACCGCATGCAAGTGGTCAAGATGGCCCCGACCCAAGCAGCGCCTGCCCCTGTTGCGGCGGCTGTGGAGCAAAGCAAATGATGACACTGACCCTGGGACACTTCCTGTCGCTCGGCGCGATGCTGTTCGCATTGGCCGTGATCGGCATCTTTTTGAACCGCAAGAACCTGATCGTTTTGCTCATGGCCATCGAGCTGATGCTGCTGGCCGTGAACATGAACTTTGTGGCGTTCTCCCACTACCTGGGTGACATGCACGGCCAAGTGTTCGTGTTCTTCATCCTCACGGTGGCTGCGGCCGAATCGGCCATTGGTCTGGCCATCCTGGTGCTGTTGTTCCGCAACAAGAACAACATCAACGTGGACGAACTCAATTCGCTCAAGGGTTAACAAGAATATGAGTCAAACCCTCAACGCAAGCACGCTGCTGGCTGTGCCGCTGGCCCCTCTGGTGGGCTCGGTGCTGGCCGGTGTTCTCGGCACCCAATTTGGTGGCAACTGGATCGGCCGTCGCCTGTCGCATACCCTGACCATTTTGGGTGTGCTGGTGGCCTTCATCCTGTCGGCCATGACGCTCAAGTACGTCATCGACGGTGCCCGTTTCAACGAGACCCTCTACACCTGGATGGTGGTGGGTGGCCTGAAGATGGAAGTCGGCTTTCTGGTCGACGGTATCACCGCCATGATGATGTGTGTGGTGACTTTTGTGTCGCTGATGGTGCACATCTACACCATTGGCTACATGGAAGAAGACGAAGGCTACAACCGCTTCTTCGCTTACATCTCGCTGTTCACCTTCTCCATGTTGATGCTCGTCATGAGCAACAACCTGCTGCAGCTGTTCTTCGGCTGGGAAGCTGTGGGTCTGGTGTCGTATTTGCTGATCGGTTTTTGGTACAACAAGCCAACAGCGATTTTTGCCAACATGAAGGCCTTTTTGGTCAACCGTGTGGGTGACTTCGGTTTCATCCTCGGCATCGGCTTGATCGTGGCCTACACCGGCACGCTGAACTACACCGAGTTGTTTGCCAAAGCCAACGAGCTGGCCGCCATCAATTTCCCCTGGTATGTGTTCGGTCTGGACGGCATGTTGATCACTGTGATCTGCATCTGCCTCTTCATCGGCGCCATGGGCAAGTCGGCGCAGTTTCCGCTGCATGTGTGGTTGCCTGACTCCATGGAAGGTCCAACCCCCATCTCCGCGCTGATCCACGCCGCCACCATGGTGACGGCCGGTATCTTCATGGTGGCCCGCATGTCGCCGCTGTTCGAGTTGTCCGATGCGGCCCTCAACTTCATCATGGTGATCGGCTCGATCACGGCCTTGTTCATGGGCTTTTTGGGCATCATCCAGAACGACATCAAGCGCGTGGTGGCTTATTCCACTTTGTCGCAGCTCGGTTACATGACGGTGGCCTTGGGTGCTTCGGCCTACTCGGTCGCGGTATTCCACCTGATGACGCACGCGTTCTTCAAGGCGCTGCTGTTCTTGGGTGCAGGCTCCGTCATCATGGGCATGCACCACAACCAAGACATTCGCTGGATGGGCGGCGTGCGCAAGTACATGCCCATCACCTGGATCACGTCGCTGCTGGGCTCGCTGGCCCTGATCGGCACGCCGCTGTTCTCGGGTTTTTATTCCAAGGACAGCATCATCGAAGCCGTGCACCTGAGCAACTTGCCCGCTGCTGGCTTTGCCAACTTCGCGGTGCTGGCGGGGGTGTTCGTCACCGCCTTCTATTCCTTCCGCATGTATTTCCTGGTCTTCCACGGCAAAGAGCGTTACGACCAGAACCCGGATGCTCACCACGGTCATGACGATCATGGTCACGGTCATGATGAGCACGGCCATGACAAACCCCACGAATCGCCTTGGGTGGTCACGGTGCCGCTGGTCTTGCTGGCCATTCCTTCGGTGGTGATCGGTTTCATGACCATCCAGCCCATGCTGTACGGCGACTTCTTCAAAGACGTGATCTTTGTGGACGCGGCCAAGCACCCTGCGATGACGCAATTGGGCGAGCTGTTCCACGGCCCTGTGGCCATGGCGCTTCACGGCTTGAGCACCGCACCGTTTTGGCTGGCTCTGGCCGGTGTGGTGACCGCCTGGTACATGTACCTGGTCAACCCCAAAGTCCCGGCCTTCTTTGCCCGTGCCTTACGTCCGCTGGTCGTGGTCATGGAGAACAAGTACTTCATGGACTGGATCAACGAGAACATTTTGGCCAAGGGCGCGCGCGGCCTGGGCCTGGGCCTGTGGAAGGTGGGCGACCGCGCCATCATCGACGGCTTGGTCGTCAATGGTTCGTGGAAAGTCGTGGGTCTGGTGTCCGGCGTGGTGCGCTGGTTCCAGTCGGGCTTCCTGTACCACTATGCCCTGGTCATGATTTTGGGTGTGTTCGTGCTGATGACGTATTTCGTCTGGCTCGCTTAACGGTTTTGAGGACAAGATAAAAATGGGATTGTTAAGCCTTGCCATCTGGATGCCGATCGCTTTCGGTGTCGTCTTGCTGGCCCTCGGTCGTGACAGCCAAGCCCGCGCCGTGCGCTGGTTGGCGCTGGTCGGCTCGATCGCCAGTTTTCTGGTCACGTTGCCGCTGTACTCGGGCTTTCAGCTCGGCACTTCGGCCATGCAATTTGTCGAAAAGGCCTCGTGGATTGAGCGCTTCAATGTGCACTACCACCTGGGCGTGGACGGTATTTCGCTGTGGCTGGTGTTGCTCACCGCGTTCATCAACGTGATCGTGGTGATTGCGGGCTGGGAAGTCATCACCCGCAAAGTCAACCAGTACATGGCCGCCTTCATGATCCTGTCGGGTCTGATGATCGGCGTGTTCAGCGCGCTGGACGGCATTTTGTTCTATGTCTTCTTTGAAGCCACGCTGATCCCGATGTACCTGATCATCGGCATCTGGGGCGGTCCGAACAAGATCTACGCTGCGTTCAAGTTTTTCCTCTACACCTTGCTCGGCTCCTTGCTGACGCTGATTGCCCTGATCTACCTGTACATCCATTCCGGCGGCAGCTTCGACATCCTGACCTGGCACAAGTTGCCGCTGTCGGGCTCGGTGCAAACCTTGCTGTTCTTCGCTTTCTTTGCAGCGTTTGCGGTGAAGGTGCCCATGTGGCCGGTGCACACCTGGTTGCCCGATGTGCACGTGGAAGCGCCCACCGGTGGCTCGGCCGTGCTGGCGGCCATCATGCTCAAGCTCGGTGCCTACGGCTTCCTGCGCTTTTCGATGCCCATCGCACCCGATGCCGCCCGTGAGTGGGGCATGTTCATCATCGTGCTGTCGCTCGTGGCGGTGGTCTATGTGGGCCTGGTGGCCATGGTTCAGCAGGACATGAAGAAGCTGGTGGCTTATTCGTCGGTGGCGCACATGGGTTTTGTGACCCTGGGCTTTTTCATCTTCAACCCGCTGGGTGTGTCCGGTGGCATCGTGCAGATGATTGCGCACGGTTTTGTGTCGGCCGCCATGTTCCTGTCGATTGGCGTGTTGTACGACCGCGTGCATTCGCGTGAGATCGCCAGCTACGGCGGTGTGGTCAACACCATGCCCAAGTTCGCTGCCTTTGCGCTGTTCTTTGCCATGGCCAACTGCGGCCTGCCCGGCACAGCTGGCTTTGTGGGCGAGTGGATGGTGATTCTGGGTGCCGTGAAGTTCAACTTCTGGATCGGCTTGCTGTCGGCCTCGGCCCTCATCTTTGGCGCGGCTTACACCTTGTGGATGTTCAAGCGCGTGTACCTGGGACCTGTGGCCAACAACGATGTCAAGGAACTCACCGACATCAATGGCCGCGAATTCCTGATGCTGGCCTTGCTGGCGGCCGCCGTGCTTTACATGGGCGTCTACCCCAAGCCTTTCACCGACGTGATGGACACTTCGGTGGCCGACTTGCTCAAACACGTGGCCTTGTCCAAGCTGCCCTGAGCAGCGGGCACGGAACGTTTCGCCTGATTAGAAAATTGAGAGAACACAGATGATGGACAACTCCAGCTGGATGACGGTTTACCCCGAGATCGTGTTGCTGGTCATGGCTTGCGTGATCGCGCTGGCCGACCTCTTCGTGAAAAGCCCCAAGCGCACCGCCACCTATGTGCTGACCTTGTTGTCTTTGGGGGGGGTGGCCTGGCTGCATGCCATGTATGCCGATGCCGGGCAGACGCTGTACGGCTTTGGCCGTCTGGTCGTCAGCGATCCGATGGGCCATTGGCTGCGCTGCTTTGCCACGGTTGCCGTGATGGTGACCCTGGTCTATTCGCGCCCTTACGCGGCCGACCGCGACATGCTGCGCGGCGGTGAGTTGTTCAGCCTGAGCTTGTTCGCCTTGCTGGGCATGAGCTTCATGATCTCCGGTCAGAACTTCATCGTGATTTACCTGGGTCTGGAGCTGCTGACCTTGTCCAGCTATGCGCTGGTGGCTTTGCGCCGTGACCACACGCAAGCCACCGAAGCGGCCATGAAGTACTTTGTGCTGGGCGCCATGGCTTCGGGCTTCTTGCTGTACGGCATGTCCATGATGTACGGCGCGACCGGTAGCCTCGAGCTGTCTGCGGTGCTCAAGGCGATTGCGTCGGGCCAGGTGAACCACCAGGTGTTGGTGTTCGGTTTGGTCTTCATTGTGGCGGGCCTGGCATTCAAAATCGGTGCGGTGCCTTTCCACATGTGGATCCCTGACGTTTACCAAGGTGCCCCAACCGCAGCTACCTTGCTCATTGGCGGTGCGCCCAAGCTGGCCGCTTTTGCCATCATGATCCGTTTGTTGGTGGAAGGCCTGCTGCCGCTGGCCTTTGACTGGCAGCAGATGCTGTCCTTGTTGGCCATCGGCTCTTTGGTGGTGGGCAACCTGGCCGCCATCGCGCAGACCAACCTCAAGCGCATGCTGGCCTATTCGACCATTGCGCAGATGGGCTTTGTCTTGCTGGGTTTTGTGGCGGGCGTGATCAACGGTGAAACCACCTTGGCCGCCAACGCCTACAGCTCGGCCATGTTCTACATGGTGGGTTATGTGCTGACCACCTTGGCCAGTTTCGGCGTGATCATGTTGCTGGCCCGTCAAGGTTTTGAAAGCGAAGAAATCACCGATCTGGCCGGCCTCAACCACCGCAGCCCCCTTTATGCTGGCGTGATGGCGATTTGCCTGTTCTCCTTGGCGGGCATTCCGCCCATGGTGGGCTTTTATGCCAAGTTGGCGGTCTTGCAGTCCTTGGTCGCATCGGGCCAGGGCTTCTACATCGGGCTGGCCATCTTTGCGGTGCTCATGTCCCTGATCGGTGCTTTCTATTACTTGCGCGTGGTCAAGGTCATGTACTTTGACGAGCCCGTGACCGCCACCACGGTGTCGGCCGATGCCGATGTGCGCGTGGTCTTGTCGCTCAACGGCTTGCTGGTTCTGGTGCTGGGCATCGTTCCTGGCGCCTTGATGGCTTTGTGCGCAGACGCCGTTGTGCGCATGTTGGCCGTTTGAGTCCAAGGCAGGTCACCCCATGTCCCTGAATCTGCAAATCGGTTTGTTGATCCTGCTGGCCTTGCTGGCGGCCAACTTGCCGTTTGCCAACCAGCGCATCTTGCTGGTGGGGCCTTTGCGGACCACCAAACCACTGGCCTGGCGGCTGGCTGAACTGGCGTTGTTGTATTTTGTGGTGGGGGCTGTGGGCCTGGCGCTGGAAAACCACAGCGGTCAGATTGCGCCGCAAGGCTGGGAGTTTTATGCCATCACGGGCACCATGTTTGTGACACTGGCTTTCCCCGGCTTCGTTTTCCGCTATTTGATGCACCGCAAGCATTGACGGCCGACGCGCCCGCGAACGACACCATGTCTGACGATCATCTGATCGAGCACCGGGTGCAGCAGGAAGAGTTGCTGCGTGGGCACTTCTTGCATGCTTTGCGCGACACGGTCCGCTTGCCCAACCAGAGCCTGGCCACCCGTGAATACGTGGTGCACCCAGGGGCTGTCATGGTCATTCCAATGCTGGACACGCCCGAAGGTTTGCGCCTGGTGATGGAGCGCCAATTCCGCTACCCGGTAGGTCAGGTCATGACCGAATTTCCGGCCGGCAAACTCGATCCTGGCGAAGATCCCTGGCTGTGCGCCCAGCGAGAGCTGCTGGAAGAAACCGGCTACAGCGCCCGTCAATGGGCGCGGGCAGGGGTGTTGCACCCGGTGATTGCGTATTCGACCGAGGTGATCGAGATCTGGTTTGCCAAGGACCTGAGTCTGGGGCCGAGGCAATTGGACAAAGACGAGTTTCTTGACGTGTTCACCTGCACCCCCGACGAACTGATGGCCGGCTGCCAGCAAGGCCGGGTGACCGATGCAAAGACCCTGACCGGGTTGCTTTGGTTGCAAAATGTGCGCTCTGGCCTTTGGCCGCTGACCTGGCAAACCTTGCCCTGAACATTCGCCATGAAAGTCCTTGACCTGCAATGCCGTCAGGGCCACAGTTTTGAAGGCTGGTTTGGCTCACAAGACGATTACGATGCGCAGCGAGCGCAGGGCCTGGTCACATGCCCGGTCTGCAACGACAGTGACATTGTGAAAATGCTGTCGGCACCGCGTTTGAACCTGGGGCACGGCGTGGCACCTGTTGCGCCGTCGGGACACCCGTTAGGCGCGCCCGCCACGTCTTCTGGCGCGGCGCTGGATGCGCCCGCATCCTCCGATGGCTCCCAGAGCTCGCCCACACTGCCCGCAGACGCGAGTGTGCTGCAGCAGATGCAGGCGGCCATGCTCAACATGGTGCGACACGTCATGGCCCACACCGAAGATGTGGGTTCCCGTTTTGCCGAAGAAGCCCGCAAAATCCATTACGGTGAGCGTGAAGACCGCAACATTCGCGGTCAGGCGACTCGCGAAGAAACCGAAGCCTTGCTGGACGAGGGCATTGAGGTCATGCCTTTGCCGGTGCCTGAAAACCTCAAGGGTCCGCTGCAGTAGGGCAGTGGGCTTGTGCAGCTGCGCACGCCGTGTGCAAGGCATGAAAAGGCGCAAGACGCATGAAACACGCATTGCACATTGACGATGCCGAGGTGGCGCTGACGGCCATCCGGGCGCAAGGGCCGGGGGGCCAGAACGTCAACAAGGTCTCCAGTGCCATCCAGCTGCGCTTTGATGTGGCCCATTCTTCCTTGCCTGAGGATGTGAAGCAGCGCTGGCTGCAATCGGGTGACAGCCGCCTGTCGCAGGAAGGGGTTTTCATCCTCAAGGCCCAGTGCCACCGCACGCAGGAAGCCAATCGGGTCGATGCCTGGGCCCGTTTGTACGAAACCCTGGATCAATACGCCAAACCGCCCAAAGCCCGCAAAGCCACCAAGCCTACGTATGGCTCGGTGCAGCGGCGGCTGGAGGGCAAGGCCCTGCAATCGCAAACCAAAAGCGGGCGCCGCAAGGCCTCGCTGGATTAAAGGCCCAGTTGACGGGCGGTCTGGTGCACTTGGGCCAGCGCATCGGGCGCATCGGCGGCGACCACATGCCGCTCGGGCAGGCTGCGCAGCCAGGTGATTTGACGCTTGGCCAGTTGGCGTGTGGCGAAGATGCCGCGTTCGCGGATGTCACCCTCACGCCATGCGGCGTCCAGGCCTTCCCAGGCCTGGCGGTAACCGACGCAGCGCATGGAGGGCAAATCCAGGTCCAGGTCACCGCGTGCGCGCAGTGCCTGCACCTCGTCCATGAAGCCTGCGGCCATCATCTGGTCAAAGCGCTGGGCGATGCGCTGGTGCAGCCAGGCGCGGTCGGTCGGCTCCAGGCTGATGACCGGGATGTGCCAGTCGGGCGCTTGGGCTTTGGCGCTTTGGTGAAAGGTGGACAAGGTCTGGCCGGTGGCCGTCCAGACCTCCAGCGCGCGACCGATGCGTTGGCTGTCGCCAGGCGCTAGGCGGGCGGCGGTGACAGGATCGATCTGCGCCAGCAGGGCATGCATGGCGGGCCAGCCCAACTGGGCGGCTTGTTCTTGAATCTGGCTGCGAATGGCCAGGTTGGCCGCCGGGATGTCGTTCAGGCCTTCGCGCAAGGCCTTCAGGTAAAGCATGGTGCCGCCCACCAGCAGGGGGGTTTTGCCGCGTGCGCGGATGTCCTTGATGAGCCGCGTGGCATCGCGGGCAAAATCGGCCGCGCTGTAGCTGTGCAGAGGGTCCAGGATGTCGATCAGGTGGTGTGGCACCCGGGCCAGCTCTTCGCGACTGGGTTTGGCCGTGCCGATGTCCATGCCGCGGTAAACCAGGGCCGAGTCCATGCTGATGATTTCCGCGCCGCCTTGGCCTGCCAAGGCATCGGCCAGGGCCAGGGCGGCAGCCGTTTTGCCGCTGGCCGTGGGGCCAACCAGGGCGATGGCGTGCAGCGGCTGGTCGTGGCCAGAAGCCTCGATGCTCATGCGGTGGCCCTGACGCTTTGTGGGCGGCCGTGGCGCTGCACACTGGTCCAGGCCACGCAGGTGATGACCAGTGCCCACAGCAGCAGGCCATGGGCCAGGGCGAACACCGGACGGTCCAGGTGGGTGCTGAGCCAGCCGCCCATGAAGAAGGCACCCAGCATCATCAAAAAGCCGTTGAGTGCCGAGGCTGTGCCGGCGCGGTGCGGGAAGGGGGCTACAGCGCCGCTTTGGCCACACGGCTGGTGCACCCCGTGGCCGATCATGAAGATGTACATGGGCACCATGACGGCCCAGGCGCCATACCAGTCCTGGCCTTGCCCCGCGTAGGCCAGTGCCACCATGCCCACCCCGCCGGTGAGGGTCAGGACGGCGGCGATGGCCACGGTGCGGTGCACGCTGGTGCGCCTGAGCATCCAGCGGCACCAGAAGGTGCCCAGGATGTAGGACAGCGACATGCTCAGCATCAGAAAGCCGTAGGCCGTTTTGCTGTAGGCCATCGATTGGATGAAGACGAAGGACGAGCTGGCCAGGAAGGTGAACAGGCCGAGGTAGGACGCGGACGACAGCGCGCACCAGGTCAAAAAGGTGGGGTGGCGCAAGATGTCGAGGTTGGCGCGGATGAGGGGCTTGATCTGCAGGGCGTGGGGGTCGGGGCGGGCCAGGGTTTCTTCAAAACGCCAGGCCAGCAAGGCCCATGTGGCAGCACCGAACACGGCCAGTGCCAGCAAGGCCACGCGCCAGCCCAGCCCGTCGGTGAGCAGACCGCCCAGCGGTGCACAGGCGCAGGCGATGATGCCCAGGCCGGTGAGGGCTTGCGACATGACCGTGGCCCCTTGCGCCGGTGCGAACAGGTCGCGCACCACCGCCCGCGCGGCCATGACACCCGCGCCCATGGCGATGCCTTGCAGGGTGCGGCCTGCGATCAACCAGGCCATGCTGGGGGCCAACGCGCAAGCCACCGAGGCGAGCGTGTAGGCGGCCATGCCCCACAGCAGGATCGGTTTGCGGCCAAAGCGGTCGGACATCGGTCCCCACACGAGTTGCGACAGCCCGAAGGCGAGCAGCAGCGCGGTGAGGGTGAGTTGGGCCTGCCCCATGCCTGCGCCAAAGCCTTGGGTGATGGCGGGCAGTGCGGGCAGATACAGGTCGGTGGTGACGGGTTGCAGGCCGAGCAGCAGCGCGAGGATGAGGACGATCAGTTTTTGCGGCATGCCAGTGTTGGGTCTTGAGTCTTAATCAGCGTTGGCGCAGGTGTGCTGATTTTTCTTTCTTCTCGGAACGCGAGCGTCGGGGCCGGTGCGCGGCTGCCCTCACACTCGCTGCGCTCGCAATATCGGGCAGTCCGCGCACCGGCCCCGACGCTCGCTTTGTGGTCGTTCAAAATCTGCGGTGTCTTTGAACCCACTGCAGGAGAGGCCGGTGAGCTCGCCGCGCGGAGCTCGCGATTTGGCGAGCGAAGCGAGTATGAGCGAGACCGCGCGGCGGGCTCGCCGGACTCGGATACATCCCACAGACGCGTCTCCAAGGCTTGCACCTTCGACTTGGCTTCAAAGCCGCACATGCCCACCATCACCGACCCCGCAAAAACAGCGCATCCAGATCCCGCATCGTCATCTGACGCCATGTGGGGCGGCCGTGGTTGCATTGGTCGGAGCGCTCGGTCTCTTCCATTTGACGCAGTAAGCCGTTCATCTCGTCAAGCGTCAGGCGGCGGTTGGCGCGCACGGCGCCATGGCAGGCCATGGTCGCCAGGATTTCGTTTTGGGCGCGTTGCACCACCGTGCTGGCATCGTGCTGGGCCAGTTCGGCCAGCACGCTGCGGGCCAGCTCGACCGCGTCGCCTTGCGCCAGGCTGGTGGGCACGGCGCGCACGGCCAGTGTTTTGGCTGACAGGGGCGAGATTTCCAGGCCGAGTTGCGCCAGCGCCTCGGCGCAGGCCTCGGCCGTGGCCACTTCGGTCGGGGTGGCGGCAAAGGTGGCGGGGATCAACAGCGGTTGGCTGGCGATGCGCGGACCTTCGCCATCGGCGGCGTTGAGCTGGTTTTTCAGGCGCTCGTAGACGATGCGCTCGTGCGCGGCGTGCATGTCCACCACCACCAGGCCTTGCTTGTTTTCGGCCAGGATATAAACACCGTGCAATTGCGCCACGGCACGGCCCAGCGGCCAGTCGCCTTCCGGCAGGGGTGCGGCAGGTGTCTCTGTGGCCCTGTAGGAGCTTGCCCCTGCAAGCGAATTCCCTTCGGCCGCAGGGGTGGCCTCCCACAAGCGGGATGCCTCTTGTGCCTGAGGTGGGACTTGGCTCTCCGCTTGGCCGTAGGCCTGAGAGCCTCCTCGTGAATCGGTGGTGGATTGCCACAGCGCCTTCAGCTCGGCCATGGCCTGCTCGCCATCGACGCGGGGACGCAAAAAATCAGCGGGCTTGTAGGCCGGGGCGCTGAAGTTCGACGTTGCGGGGCGCTCAAATGCCATGCCGCCTTGTTGCCAGCTGGCCGATTCGGGCAGGGCTTTGGCGACTGGCGCTTTCAGGTCAAAGTCGCTGGCGCTGCTGGCCGCTTCATCGTTGAGGTTTTGCGAGCGCGGCGCGGCCAGCGCGTTTTCCAGCGCATGGCGCACCGCCTGGTGCACAGCCCGGCTGTCCCGAAAGCGCACCTCGATCTTGGTCGGGTGCACATTCACATCGACCAGCGTGGGGTCGATCTGCATGAACAGGGCGTAGGCCGGTTGTTTGTGGCCATGCAACACGTCTTCGTAGGCGCTGCGCGCCCCGTGCATGACCACTTTGTCGCGCACAAAGCGGCCATTGACATAGGCAAACTGGTGGTCGGGGCGCGAGCGAGCGGCGTCGGGCAGACCCGCGCGGCCGATCACCTTGAGCGGCCCAGCGTGGTACTCGACCGGGATGGACTGCGCCACGAATTCTTCGCCCAGCACATCGGCCAGGCGTTGTTCCAGGCCTGCCGCGCCGGGGTGCACGCGCCATTGCTCAACCAGCTTGCCCTCGTGCCAGATGGCAAAGCCCACGTCAGGGCGGGCCAGCGCGTGGCGGCGAACGGCCTCGATGCAGTGCGCCAGCTCGGTGCTGTCGCTTTTCAAAAACTTGCGGCGCGCGGGGGTCGAGAAAAACAGCTCTTTCACCTCCACCGTGGTGCCCACGGCGCGGGCGGCGGGGCGGATCTCGCCGGTGCGGGCGTCCAGGGCAAAGGCGGTGGGCTGACCGTCCATGCGTGAGAGCAGGGTGAGTTCGGACACCGAGTTGATGGCCGCCAGCGCCTCGCCCCGAAAGCCCATGGTCATGACCGATTCGAGTTCATCGAGGTTGCCGATCTTGCTGGTGGCGTGGCGCTTCAAGGCGGTGGCCAGCTCGTCGGGCGCGATGCCGCCGCCGTCGTCTTCCACCGAAATCAGCCGGGTGCCGCCGCCCATCAGGCGCAGCGTGATGCTGCGCGCGCCCGCATCCATGGCGTTGTCCACCAACTCGCGCACAACAGACGCTGGGCGCTCGACCACCTCGCCTGCAGCGATCTGGCTGATCAGTTCATCGGGGAGTTCGCGAATGGGTCGGCGCGCGGGGGCCGGGGTCTGTTCAGTGGTCACCGCCTGATTTTAGGGGCTTAACAGGCTGCTGAAATACCCACCCGCCGAAAGCCCTGTATCAGGCGCTGCATCGACAATTGAGACATTGCTTCCAACAGACACAAATGCGCGGCGCTGACACCTTTACCGAAAGCCTGTTTCTGATGAAACGGCTTGATGACTTTGTACCGGCTGACCATCCTTTGCGAGAGATCCGCGAGATGGTCAACAAGGCACTGGTGGCGATGGATACTTTGTTTGCCGGGATGTACGAGGCGGACATCAAGGGCGGCCGCCCCAGTATTGCACCGGAGAAGTTGCTGCGCGCGATGCTGCTGCAGGTGCTCTACAGCGTGCGCTCCGAGCGCATGCTCATGGAGCAGATCCAGTACAACATGCTCTTTCGCTGGTTTGTGGGCTTGGCCATGGACGATGCGGTGTGGGTGCCCACGGTCTTCAGCAAAAACCGCCAGCGGCTCATTGCGCATGATGCGGTGCTCGAACTGTTCAACCAGATCGTGGCGCAGGCCGATGAGCGTCAATTGCTCAGCGGCGAACACTTCAGCGTGGACGGCACCTTGATCCAGGCCTAGGCTGGCCACAAAAGCTTTGTGCCCAAAGACCGCAAGGACGATGACAGCAGCGACGGCAGTGACTTCAGAAACCAGCGGCGCAGCAACGAAACGCACGAGTCCAGCACAGACGCCGATGCGCGCCTGTACCGCAAAGGCAAGACGGCCAGCGAACTGCGTTTCATGGGACACACGCTGACCGACAACCGTCACGGTCTGGTGGTCAACGCCATGGTCACGCAAGCCGATGGTCACGCCGAACGTGAAGCGGCCAAGGCCATGATCAACGACGTGCGCCAAAGCCATGAAGAGGAGACGACGCTCACGCTGGGCGCCGATAAGGGCTACGACGCGCAGGAATTCATCGAAGCCTTGCAACAGATGAACGTGTTGCCGCATGTGGCGCAAAACACCTCGGGACGCAAATCGGCCGTACCCGATGCAGTGGCCGCCAGCGAGGGCTATGCCATTTCACAGCAAAAGCGCAAACGCATCGAGCAGGGTTTTGGCTGGGCCAAGACGGTAGGCCACATTCGCCAGGTGCTGGTGCGAGGCTTGGAGAAAGTCGACCAGATGTTCGTGCTGACGATGACGGCCTATAACCTCACGCGGGTGCGCACGCTGGGACAGGTGCGCCAGCAGTGCGCCTAATGACCGGAAAAGGTCGGGAATAGGCTTGCAAAAGGTGGTTTGAAAGGTCAAAAGGACCCGAAATTTCAAAATGCAAAATGAAAATCAGAACAACGCTTCAGTGGGACGGCAAGGCCCCCTGGCGGCCTGAGTATTTCAGCAGCCTGTTAGGCCGTCCGGTTTGACCGGGGATAATCACGCCATGGACATCCTGCTGCAGCTCCTTGATTTCATCCTCCACGTCGACCGCTATCTGGAGACCTTCGTTGCCCAATATGGGGCCTGGGTCTATGCCCTGTTGTTCCTCATCATTTTTGTGGAAACCGGCGTTGTGGTCATGCCATTTTTGCCGGGCGACTCGCTGCTCTTCATCGTCGGGGCCATGTGCGGCGCGGGTTTGATGAGCCTGCCGCTGGTGATGGGCTTGCTGCTGGTGGCGGCCATTTTGGGCGACCAGACCAATTACACGATCGGCCGCTACTTTGGCCCTCGGGTGTTCCAGTGGGAAGACTCGCGGTTCTTCAGCCGCAAGGGCTTTGATCAGGCCCACGCGTTTTACGAAAAATACGGCGGCATCACCATCATCCTGGCGCGTTTCATGCCGTTCATTCGCACCTTTGTGCCCTTTGTGGCGGGCGTGGCCGAGATGACCCGCAGCAAATTCACCCTGTTCAATGTGGTGGGTGGCTTCATTTGGGTGGTGGGCTTGACCTTGGCCGGTTACCTGTTCGGCAATTTGCCCTTTGTGCAGACGCACCTGTCCAAGATCATTTGGGCCTTGATCATCGTGCCGGGCCTGATCGCCATGTTTGGGGCGTGGCGGGCGCGCAATGTGGGCTGATTAAAACGCCAAAATTTCAGCCCGTGTTGGTGGCCGGCAGCCTTGGCGGGTGCAGTTGATGGCGGCGGCTTTCATCGATAAATCCAGTGTGTTGACCACGCGCCCGGCGGCATCGGCAGGCTGCAAGGCCCAGTCGGCCAGGGTGTTGCCCCAGAATGTGTCGCCTGCGCCCACGGTGTCGGCCACGGTGATGCGGGGCACGGGCAAGTGGTGCGATTGGCCTTCGATGTCGAGGTAAGCACCTTCGCCACCAAAGGTCAGAGCCACACGGCTCAGGGCGCCAGGAGTCACACCTTTGCGCAGTTCACCCACCAGACGCGCAGATTCACCGATGGCAACATTCGCAAAACCCATGGTTTCCAGGTCTTCGTCGCTGGCTTTGAGCCAGTCGGTCAGGGCGATCACTTCGTGCAGGGCTTGCACATACTGCGCCAGGTCATGCGCCACTTTGGGTCGCAAATTGATGTCCACGCTGATGGTCCAGCCCATCTCGCGTGCCACCTTCAGAATGGCTACCACTTTGGTGTGTTCCGGTGGGATCAGCAGCAAGGAGCCGGTGTGCAGAATGCCCGGAGTTTTTTGCTGTCGCAGCAAGGCCGTGATGCCGTCCACCGTGTAGTCGCGGTCGGCAATGCCTTCACGGTAAAAGCCGTAGCTCGGTTGTCCGTTGGTGACCTGTACCACGGCCAGCGAGGTGGGCAGGCGGCTGTGACCACCTTGCAGCACCACACCGTCACGCAACAACAGTTGTGCCATGCCCTGGCCGAACAAGTCGGTGGACAGGGGGGTGAGGTAAGCCACGCTGGCCCCGCGCAAGGCGGCAGCGCGGGCCATGTTGAAGGGGCTGCCGCCCATGAGGGGGCGCAATTGGCCGTCGGGCTGCGCAATGCAGTCCATCAGGGCTTCGCCCAATACAAAAATCGGGGTGCTCATGTTTGCCAATGAGGCTTATTTTTTGAGCAGGTGCTTGCGGCGCACCACGTCGATCCAAACAGCCACGATCACGACCGCGCCAATGGCCATCATTTGCTTGAACTGGGAGACTTCCATCAGGTTCATGCCGTTGCGGATCATGGTGATCAGCACCGCGCCCAGCAAGCTGCCCCAGATGCTGCCCCGACCGCCGAACAGCGATGTACCCCCCAAAATGACGGCGGCAATCGCGTCCAGCTCGAACATTTGCGCCATCTTGCCGCTGGAAGAGTCCATGCGCGCCATCAGCACGATGGCAGCGAGGGCACAACTCAGACCCGAAATCACGTACACACCCAGCTTGTACCAACGGATGTTGATGCCGACCTGGCGGGCCCCCATTTCGTTGGAGCCCATGGCGTACACATACCGGCCGATTTTGGTGCTCGACAAGATGAAGGCCATCACCACAAAGAAGATGCCTGTGATCAGTGTGGGCATGGGGATGCCGAACACATCGCCATAGCCGATGAAAGGGAAGGGCTCGGGCAGGCCTGCATTGTCGAAACCGCCCGTCAGATCAAAGGCCAGACCGCGCCAGAGCGTCAAACCGCCCAGCGTGACGATGAAGGCCGGAATGCCAACAAAAGCCACCAGATAGCCGTTAAAAAGACCCACCAAAGCGCCGATCGCCAGCGCCACTACCATGGCCAGATAAGGATCCACACCGATTTTGACCATCAGGTGACCGGCCACCGCGCCGGCCAGCGCTGTGAGCGCGCCCACGGCCAGATCGACGCCGCCGGTCAAAATCACAAAGGTTTGGCCACCCGCGAGCAAGGCGATCACCGAGGCCTGCACCAAGATGTTGGACAGGTTGCCAGTGGTCAGGAAGTAGGGCGAGGCGAAGGTGAGCAAAACGCCCAGCACGATGACCGCTACAAAGGCGCCGTACCACTCTTGTCGGGTGATGGATTTCATAAATTCTCGTTGTTGCAAAAAGATAAACCCGGACCCGCAGGTCCGGGCAGGCCTTTAACAGGCCTTGACTCAATCGGCCTTGACTCAATCGGCCTTGACTTATTTGGCCTTGACCTTCATGAACTGGCCCACGCCAGAGTCGGCGGCGAACTTGTCCACGTTGGACGGCAGCACCAAGAACGAGCCGGTGTCGATGCGGGCATCGACCTTCTTGCCTTGGGCGGCAGCCACAGCGGTTTCCACGCCGACCTGGCCGATCTTGGCCAGCATCTGAGCGGCGTTGGCTTGTTGCCAGCCTTGCTTCATCATGTCCAGACCGCCGGGGGAGCCGTCAAAGCCCGCAATCTTCACGTCGCCGGGCTTCTTGCCCGCAGCCATCAATGCAGCTTTGGCACCCAGCGCGCCGCCATCCCAGGCACAGGCGATCACCTTGGCGTTGGGGTTGGCGCGCAAGGCGGCTTCCACACCGTTTTGGGCCATGGTCTGATCCCAAGTGGTGGCGACTTCCACGATCTTCACATTCTTGCGACCTGCGTTCAGGGCGTCCACGAAGCCCTTCTTGCGCTCTTGACCGGTGGACTGGCCTTGGTCGCCGGTCACATAGATCACGGTGTCACCGTCCTTAATTTGTTCCGCCGCCCACTTGCCTTGCACATTGGCGGCCTTGATGTTGTCGGTGGCCACATACGAGGTGATGGCGGCACCGGTGATGCCGGTGTCCACAGCCACCACGGCGATACCGGCTTTCAGGGCCTTGTTGATGGCGGGGGCGATGCCGGCCGAATCCACGGGTGCGATGGCGATCGCGTTGACTTTGCGGGTGATCATGTCTTCAACGATGGCCAGTTGCTTGGACAACTCGCCTTTTTCCGCGGCCAGTTCGATGAACTTCACCCCTTTGGCCTGACCGGCTTTCTTGGCACCGCCGTTGATCAGCGTCCAGCCTTCGTTGGTATTGCCGTTGGTGATGTAGGCCACGGTCACATCAGCGGCCATGGCCGAGGTGAACAGGGTGGCCGCTGCTGCAGCGATGGTCAGACGGCCGAATGTGCGTTTCGTGATCATGGGTGTCATCTCCGTTGTTGAGGTTCGTTCCGGGCAGAAAACCTTTTCTCTGACCGCGAACGGATTGGAAACGAAATTCAAGACTAAGTAAACCTAGTAGTTTTACTAATGCGATAAATCTTGAAATGCGCGATGCTTGCGCCCATTCACAGTGAAAGCAGCCGCCATGTCTACACCCACACCTGTTCTCGAAATCCAGCAACTGACCAAGCATTACGGGGGCGTCAAAGCCCTGACCGATGCGCAATTTCGCCTTTTGCCCGGCGAGCACGCCGCCATCGTGGGCGACAACGGCGCGGGCAAAAGCACCTTTGTGCGCCTGATCACCGGGGCCGAGCAGCCCAATTCGGGCGACATCCTGCTGGACGGGCAAAAAGTTCATTTCGAGTCGCCGCTGAACGCCCGCGAGCAGGGCATCGAGACCGTCTACCAGACCCTGGCACTGGCCGAAGACCTGGATGTGCCGGCCAACATCTTTCTGGGCCGCGAGATCACGCGTCTGAATCTGGGGCCACTGTCCATCCTGAACCACAAGGCCATGCGCGAGAAATCGGCCAGCATGTTGGCCACCACGGGCGTGAAGATCCAGGACATGTCCGAGAGCCTGCGCGGCATGTCAGGCGGTCAGCGCCAGTGCGTGGCGATTGCCCGTGCGGCCGGTTTTGCCAAAAAACTCATCATCCTCGACGAGCCCACCGCCGCTTTGGGCGTGCAGGAAACCGCCCGGGTGGAAGAAATCATCAAGGGCCTCAAGAAGCAGGGCATCCCGCTGATCATCATCAGCCACAATCTGCGTCAGGTGTTTGACCTGGTGGACCGCATCTGGGTGTTCCGCCAAGGCCGCATCATCTGCAGCCGCCTGACCCGTGAAACCAATCCCCAAGAAATCGTGGGCCTGATCACGGGGGCCATCGACCCGGCCAGCCTGCGTTCTGAAGAGGCTGCCACATGCTGAAAGGGATCGACCCGCTGCTGACGCCCGAGTTGCTGATGCACCTGTGTGCCATGGGCCACGGCGAATGGGTGGCGGTGGTGGACGCGAACTTTACCGCCGACTTTCTGAGCCAGGGCAAGCCCGTGGTGCGCATTCCCGGCCACAGCCTGGAGCGGGTGAGCCGCGCCGTGTTGTCGGTGTTTCCGTTGGCGGTCGATGTGGCGCAGCCAGCAGCCTTCATGCGCGTGTGCCACAGCGCAGACGGTCACCGCACGGCAGCGCAACAAGCCGTGGTGGATCTGGTGGTGGCCGAGGGCTTCAAGGCCGAGCAGGTCGAGCCCGTCGAGCGCTACGCGTTTTACGAGAAAATCAAAGGGGCCAGCCTGATCGTGCAAAGCGGTGAGGGCACGGCCTACGGCAACGCCCTGTTCTGCAAGGGCGTCATCCTCGTCTGAAACATCCACAGTCTCTCAACCCCATGAACTCCGCATCTCCCCTTTCTGCCATGCGTGGTTCCAACCACGTTGGGATGCGCCAGTTCAACGAGCGCATCGTGTTGCAGGCCATCCGCCACCACGGGGCCATCCCCAAGGCCGACCTGGCCCGTCTGACCCAACTTTCTACCCAGACGGTGGCGATCATCGTGGGCCGTCTGCTCGACGATGGCTTGCTCCTCAAGCAAGACCGCGTGCGCGGCAAGATCGGCCAGCCTTCGGTGCCGCTGTCGCTCAACCCGCAAGGCGCGTTCAGCGTGGGCATTCAGGTGGGGCGGCGCAATCTCGAATTGCTAGTGGCCGATTTCACAGGCCAGCCAGTCGATCGTGTAGAGGTGCTTTACGACTACCCCGATCCGGATCGGCTTTTTGCCTCGATGGCGCAAGGCTTACAGACGCTGAAAGAACGCATGGGCGATTTGTGGCCCCGCACGGTGGGCGTGGGCCTGACCGCGCCGCTGTCACTGCACAAATGGGCCGACCTGATGGGTGGGCAAGCCGCACAAGCCCTGGCCCGCTGGGAACACATCGACCTGCCCGCCGAGGTGCAGCGCCTGACCGATTTGCCGGTGGTGTTTGCCAAAGACACCACCGCCGCCTGCGTGGCCGAACTGCTGCAAGGCCATGGCCGCCATGTGCGCAGCTTTTTGTATGTGTTTGTCGGCACCTTCATCGGCGGCGGCCTGGTGCTGTCGGGCCACATCATGAACGGCGAGCGCGGCAATGCCGGGGCGATTGGCTCACTGCCGGTGGGCTTGGCCACATCCGAGTCCAAGGGCTCAGGCATGCCGCCGCAGCTCTTGCAAAAGGCTTCGGGCTGGCAGCTGGAGCAAGCCTTGTTGGCCGCAGGCCACAACCCTTTGCTGATTCACCAAGGCGGCATCATGGACGCGGCTTATGCCGAATTCACGGCCCCGTGGATTGCCCAGGCCAGTCAGGCGCTGGCCATGACGGTGGCCAGCTCGGCCGCCTTGCTCGATCTGGACGCGGTGGTGATGGACGGCTCGCTGGGTGCGCCGCTCATGACCGCTTTGATGGCCGCCACGCAAGATGCGCTGGCGGGCTACCGTTTTGACGGCATGCACCAGCCGCAACTGCTGGCGGGCCAGGTGGGTGCGCATGCCCGCGCTTTGGGCGGGGCCTTGCTGCCGCTGCACAGCCAGTTTTTCCCCGACAAAGACATCTTCCTGAAACAGGACAACCCATGAAGTTTTATCTTGACTCCGCTGACGCCCGCCAATGGGCGCTGCCCGCCGGTTGCCCACCGGTGCAGGGCGTGACCACCAACCCCACGCTCGTCATGCAAGCCGGTTTGCCGGTCAGCCTGCCCGGTTATCTGCAACTGGTGGCGCAGGCAGGCGAGGCCCGCATCCCCGAGCTGATGCTGCAACTGCCCCGCGCCGATGTGGGCGAAGCCGCGCAGTGGCTCGAAGTGCTGCTGCCTGCGGCCGTGCAGGCCCGTGTGCGCCTGACCATCAAGCTGCCTTGCCACCCCGACTGGCAACCGGTGCTGCGCGAAGTGCAGGCCTGGGGCGTGCCCACGCTGCTGACGGGTTTGTCCAACCCGGTGCAGCTGCTCTGGGCACGGGCGCAGGGGGCCAATTTTGTGGCACCTTATGTGGGCCGCCTGCAAGCCGACGGCCGCGATGTCTGGTCCTTGATCGAGGCCTGCGTGGCGGTGCAAGCCGACGGCTTGCAACTGCTGGCCGCCAGCATCAAGTCGGCCGATGTGTTTTCGCGCCTGATCGCGGCCGGTGCCCACGCGGTCACGGTGCGCCCCGAGTTCGCCGCCGAGCTGGCCACCGACCCGCTGACGCTCACGGCCATGGCGCAGTTTGACCGGGATGTGGAGACGAGCCACAAAGTGGTTTTGTAGGTCGGTGGCCTCAGGCCCGACTTGGATTTTCTGAACGCTTTGTCGGGGCTAAGCTAGCGATCCACGGCAGACTGCGACTCAGATGCTGCGGTTGCGCGCCAGTGGCGGGTTGCGTGAAAAGTACTGCAGGATGCCGCGCATCAAAGCGTCGGTGAGCTGCTTTTGATACGCCTCGCTGCGCAGTTTGTCCTCTTCTTCCGGGTTGCTGATGAAGGCGGTTTCGACCAGCACGCTCGGAATATCGGGCGCTTTCAGGACGGCAAAACCCGCTTGCTCCACACGGGGTTTGTGCAGGCGACCCACGCCGCCGATCTCGCGCAGCAAACTGCTGCCCAACTGCAAGCTGTCCTTGATTTGCGCTGCTGTGCTCATGTCCAGCATGGCACGTTGCACCTGTGCGTCTTGAACCCCCAAGTTGATGCCACCGATCAGGTCGGCCTTGTTTTCCTGCTGGGCCATCCAGCGGGCAGCGCTGCTGGAGGCTGCGCCCTGGCTGAGCGCAAACACGCTGGCACCGCTGGCCTGGGGTGTGAAAAACGCATCGGCGTGGATGCTGACGAACAGGTCGGCCTGCACGCGCCGGGCTTTTTGAACGCGCACCTGCAGCGGAACAAAAAAATCGGCATCCCGGGTGAGAAAGGCCCGCATCGGACTGCCGTTGACGCTGCTGGCGTTGATGCGGTCACGCAGCATTTTGGCGATTCTGAGCACCACGTCTTTTTCTCGCGTGCCGCCGGGGCCAATGGCACCAGGGTCTTCCCCGCCATGGCCGGGGTCCAGCGCGATCACGATCAGGCGGTCAGTTGCGGCACTGGATTTGTCAGGTCTTGGGGGGTGGTCGGGGCGATCCATGGACACGGCAGGCGGCGTCAGCAGGTCTTGCCTGCGCGTGGACGGCACGGGCAAGCCAGCTGCAGCCCCCGGGATTGCGGGCGAGGTCTGCCGCGCAATCAGTTCACCCAAAGGGTCATTCACCACGGCGCTGGGGGCAGGCAGACCCGGTGCCGTTGGCGCTGCCGTGGTCGAGACGCGCTCCTGGATGAGTTGCTCCAGCGGGTCCGCGGCATCGGTCGGGTAAAGGTCCAGCACCAGCCGATGGGCGTAGGCGGCCACGGGTTGCAGGGTGAACACTTGGGGGGCAATCGGGCGTTTCAGGTCGATCACCAGGCGCACGGTGTTGGCGCTGAATTGGCCCACGCGGATGCCCGCGATATTGGGGTCGGAGGCCTGCACCTTGCCCACCAGCTCACGCAAAGCCGCATTCAGTTGCAAACCCTCAATGTCGACCGCCAGCCGAGGCGGCGTGGTGATGAAGGTTTGTGTCGTTTTCAGCGGCGCATCCGATTCGAGCGTCACCCGGCTGTAATCGGGCGCAGGCCAGATGCGCACGGCCAGCATGTTGGCGCCACGCGCCAGCTGTGCGGCGCCCAGGCTGAGCGCCAGAAAACCGGCCTGGATCAGTCGGCGGCGGTCAGCTTGCATGGGTGGCACCTTTCGAGCAGGACGGCAGCCACGAGGCCAGCCACTGCCGACCGCGCTCGGTGCCCGCGCTGATGCGCACGCTGCGCTGGTCTTCGTCCAGAGCCTCCAGCGCAATCACCCAGTCAGGCGGCGGCAGTTGACCGGCCACCTTGTCTGGCCACTCCATGAGCTTGAGCCCAGGCCCGGCAAAAATGTCGCGAAAGCCCGCGTCTTCCCACTCTTGCGGGTCGTTGAAACGGTAAAAATCAAAATGCCAGATGGGCCAGGCTGCATCGCCTGAGCCAGCCTGGTGCGGCTCGACCACGGCATAGGTCGGACTTTTGATGCGGCCGGCCACACCGGCCGCGCGCAACAGGTGGCGCACCAGGGTGGTCTTGCCCGCACCCAGGTTGCCCCGCAGCTCGATGCAGGCATCGCGCCCGCCCGGCCATTGCTGCAGGCCTTGCGCCAGTTGCGCGGCAAAGGCTTGCGTGGCGGCCTCATCCCGCCACAAGCCCTCCCAGTCTGGCGGGGTTGAGGGGCTTCCTACAATCGGCGGGTGACTGCTGAACGTACTCAAATCGACCTTCTTGAACTGTGGCCCCAGATCCAGATCTGGGCGCGTGAGTTGGGATTGTCCCAAATTGGCGTGACGGGCATCGATTTGTCCTCGGCAGAGCCCGGGTTATCGGCCTGGCTTGCGGCGGGCTTTCACGGCAGCATGGACTACATGGCCAGCCATGGCATGAAGCGGGCACGTCCGGCCGAGCTGGTGCCGGGCACGGTGAGCGTGATCACCGCCCGCATGGATTACTTGCCGCAAGGCACCCCGCCCGACTGGCTGGCCCGCGAAACCGCCCGCAGCCTGCAACCGGGCGAGGCGGTGGTGTCGCTCTACGCCCGGGGGCGCGATTACCACAAGGTCTTGCGCAGCCGACTGCAAAAACTGCAGGACCGCATCGCCCAGGCGATTGGTCCCTTTGGCCACCGCGTGTTCACCGATTCAGCCCCGGTGATGGAGGCCGAGCTGGCCACCCGCAGCGGCTTGGGCTGGCGCGGCAAACACACGCTGGTGCTCAACCGCGAGGCCGGGTCGATGTTTTTTCTCGGCGAGTTGTTTGTGGACTTTGCACTGCCCGAAACGCCGGCGACCTCGGCGCACTGCGGCCAGTGCAGCGCCTGCATGGACCTGTGTCCCACCCAGGCCATCGTGGGGCCCTACCAGCTGGATGCGCGGCGCTGCATTTCTTATTTGACGATCGAGCACGCCGGGCCCATCGACGAGGCGCTGCGCCCGCTGATCGGCAACCGCATTTACGGCTGCGACGACTGCCAGCTGGCCTGCCCCTGGAACAAATTTGCGCAAGTCAGCCCCTTGCCCGATTGGCAGCCGCGCGAAGCTTTGAACGCGTCCAGCATCGCGGCACTGATGGCCTGGAGCGAGGCCGAGTTTTTGCGCCGCACCGAAGGCAGCGCCATCCGCCGCATCGGCCACGCCCGCTGGTTGCGCAACCTGGCATTGGCGGCGGGCAACGCGTTGGCGTCAGGCGGCATCAGCACTGAAGTGCGAGCCGCATTGCTGGACGCTTTGCAAGCGCATGCGGCGCATCCTGATCCGGTGGTTCAAGAGCAGGTGGCCTGGTCTTTATCTATGCATAAAAACCCAGCTTGATGGCCGGTGGCTTGGTCAGTGATTGAACCACTCAGCCAAGGTCATTTTCCTCAGGCGCTCGTCACCTCGTATTTGCGGATTGGAAGGTGGTTGCAAATTTTGAGATTGTTCTTGCCGTTCAATGCCCGAGCGCGTAGCCATGTAAACATCATCCCAGGTACTGTGGGGTGAAAAGTGTGGTCCCAAAAGCTGCTCGATGAACCATGTGTTTTTCTCGTGGTAGTGGCAACCAAAAGAATTTCTGTCTGATGCAGCAGCCGTCAAAATCATGCGGTTTGCACCTTGAAGAGACTCCACAAAAGAGCCTGAATAGCATGCTGACAACAAAAGTGTGACTTTTGTTCGGGGATGCAGTTTGTCCAGCCAGGATTTGAGTTGAGCCGAGCGCAGTGGTTGGTAGTACTGGTTTCCAATATTGACTGACAAAATGTCTGGGGCACCATGTGTGGAAACCAGCATCGTCAGTGCCAGTGGGTGCGAATGTGACCAAGCAGACAACCTCCCAAAAACCCGATCAAGGTTGGGGCGAGTCGCGAAAGGAAATTGCAGTTGCTGCGTCTCGAATTGATTGCTCAGCAATATGGAGACTGTGTTGGTGTTGAGGGTTTTCAGACGGCTTTCCATGGCGAGGATGTCCCTTTGGAAAACCAGTGACTGCGAATGTTGCGCTGAACCCAGGTAAATATGTTTGTAGGGGCCGGCGTGCGGCTTCTTCAATTGTGTTTCAACGTGTTGAAGTTGTGATTGAAGCAATGCATCGGACTGTTTCTTGGCCTCTTCCTTGTTGGGCGTCAATGCGCACGCGCCCAGCAGGCTGGCCGCCAACGACAAAAGCGCGATACGGCCAGATAAAAGCAGCCACTGGATGAATGTTTTTTGTTGACTCATGAATGCCTCCCAAGGAGCATCCATGATATAGCAATTAAGTATTCATTATGAATGAATTCAGCGAAGTATACCCAGCGCAAACGGCAAACTCAGCATGCCCGACAGCGTGGACAGGGTGACCAGTCCGGCCACGTAAGGGCCGTTGTAGCCCATGCGGGCGGCCAGCACATAGCAGGTGGAGGCGGTGGGCAAGGCCGAAAACGCCAGCAACACCGTGGTCTGGATCGGATTGAGCTGGAAAAGGTGCGACATGCCCAGCGCGATCAGCGGCAGCGCCAGGTGCTTGACGCTCAGCACACTCAGGCCCAGCAGCTTGCCGTGGCGCAAAGTCTTCAGTTGCATGCCTGCGCCTGCCGCCATCAGGCCCAAGGCCAATGAAGAGGCCCCGATGCGGCTGATGCTGGGGTCCAGCCAATGGGGGATCTGAAACCCCAGCAAATTGGCCGCCAAGCCCGAGCCCGTGGCAATGATCAACGGGTTGCGAACCAATTCACGCAAAAAGCCGGTGTTCGCATGTCTGGCCATGGGCCACACCGCCCCGATGTTGAACAAGGGCACGCAGACGCCGATGAGCATGGAGATCATCAGCAAGCCCTCGGGGCCGGCCAGGCGTTCGGCCAGCGCCAGGGCAATGAAGGAGTTGAAGCGAAAACCGATTTGCGCACTGGCGGCGTGGTCTCGCCGGTCCAGTCGCGCGCCCAGAATGGGCCAGTAGGGCAGGCTGTAAGACAGGGCAATTGCGCAAACTCCCAGACTCAGACCTGCCCCGATCAAACTGGAGGCCGCATTCAAATCGATGGGGCTTTTCAGAATCGAGTGAAACAGCAGGACCGGGAACAGGAAGAAATAAACCAGACTTTCAACCTGGAGCCAGACTGGGCGATTCAGCCCGGTGAAACGGCAAATCAGATAGCCGCACAAAATCAGGGAAAAATCGGGAAAGAGGAGTTGGGCGAAGTTCACCGGTCTAGGATAACGAGCTTGTGCCGCCATGACACAGGCCGCTGTCGCCTTGGTGCATTGGCAGCTCGTTTTCGTGAGGTTTTTTGTGTCAAATCGACTTCAAAAGCCGTGGCATTGCCTATGATGTTCGATCTTTTAAGGAGTTCTTGAATGAAGCGTCGCTCTTTCGTTGCTGTAGCCGGTGTGGCTGCAAGCGTTTTGGCCAGTGGTTCGGTGTGGGCGCAGGCATACCCCAGCAAAACGATCAAGCTGCAAGTGCCTTTTGCGCCCGGTGGCACCACCGACATCGTGGCGCGTGTGATTTCGGAGCCTTTGGGCAAGGCGCTCGGTCAAAGTGTGATTGTGGAGAACAAGGCCGGCGGCGGCGGCGTGGTCGGTGCCACCGAAACCGTGCGTGCAGTGCCCGACGGCTACAACCTGGGCATGGCCACGGTGTCGACCACCGCCGCCAACCCGGCCATCAACCCCAAAATTCCGTACAACCCCACCACGGACTTCACCCCCATCATCAACATTGCGGCCACGCCCAATGTGATCGCGGTGCATCCGAGCTTTCCGGCCAAGGATTACAAAGGCTTTCTGGCAGAACTGAAGAAAAATCCGGGCAAATACTCTTATTCCTCCTCGGGCACGGGTGGCATTGGCCACCTGCAAACCGAGCTGTGGAAAAGCTTGGCGGGGGTGTTCATCACCCACATTCCTTACCGAGGCGCAGGCCCGGCCCTGAACGACACGGTCGCAGGCCAGGTGCCGATCATTTTTGACAATCTGCCCTCTGCGCTGCCGTTTATCCAGTCCGGCAAGTTGGTGCCCATCGTGGTGGCTGCACCACAGCGCCTGCCGCAACTGCCCAATGTGCCTACCTTCAAGGAAATCGGTCTGGAGCCCGTCAATCGCATGGCTTATTACGGCATTTTGGGCCCCAAGAACCTGCCCAAGGAAGTGGTTGACAAGATCAGCAATGGCGTGAAGAAGGCTTTGCAGGATCCCGCAGTGACCAAGCGCATTCAGGATACCGGCTCCTTGGTGGTGGCCAACTCGCCTGAAGAATTTGCAGCCCAGATCAAGGCCGAGTTCGAGGTCTACAAGAAAGTGGTGGACCAGCAAAAACTCAAGCTGGACTGATGCCAGTCCATGCATGAGGCCAGCCAGAGCGCCATCGACCGATTCGCCGAAGCCCTCTGGCTGGAAGACGGCCTGGCTGCCAACACCCTGGCAGCCTACCGTCTGGATTTGTCGCTCTACGCCAGCTGGCTGTTTTTGAGCCACAGGCTGGCGCTGGACGCCACCCAAGAGCACCATCTGCAGGCCTATTTCGCCGAGCGCCATGGCCAGACCAAGGCGACATCGGCCAACCGCAGGCTCACGGTGTTCAAGCGGTTTTTCCGGTGGGCGTTGCGCGAACGCCTGATCCAGACCGACCCCACTTTGCGCATGCTGGCCGCCAAACAGGCGCTGCGTGTGCCCAAAACCTTGGGCGAGGCGCAGGTGGATGCTTTGTTGCGTGCGCCGGATGTGGCCACCGATCTGGGCTTGCGCGACCGCGCCATGCTGGAGCTGATGTACGCCAGCGGCCTGCGGGTGAGCGAGTTGGTCTCGCTCAAAACCTTGCATGTGTCACTCAACGAGGGTGTGCTGCGCATCATGGGCAAAGGCAGCAAGGAACGGCTGGTGCCCTTTGGCGAAGAAGCGCGGGAATGGCTGCAGCGCTACCTGGGGCAGGCGCGGCCAGCCTTGCTCGGCCAGCGCCAGACCGAAGACCTCTTTGTCACCAGCAGTGGCCCCAAGCCCGGCACCGCCATGTCACGCGTGATGTTCTGGAACCTGGTCAAACGCTATGCCATTCAGGCCGGCATCACCGCACCCCTGTCACCGCACACGCTGCGCCATGCCTTTGCCACGCACTTGCTCAACCACGGGGCCGATTTGCGGGCGGTGCAGATGCTACTGGGCCATGCCGACATTTCCACCACCACCATCTACACCCATGTGGCGCGTGAGCGGCTCAAGACGCTGCATGCGCAGCACCACCCGAGGGGGTAGGGGCGATTTGAATCTCGTGGGAGCCAGCCTGCTGGCGATGGCGCTGCTTGTGGTCCGCGGGCGATCGCTGGCCGTTTTGTCGGTCGGTGGCCTTGGCCCCGACGCGGGTTCTTTGCCGAAGCGGGCATTGTCTCGCTTGATGGTGCTGACCGAACGGGGCGCGTATTTCAGCTCAGCGCCGCCAATTCCGCCTCTTCAAACCCCGCCAGGCGCCGCGCCGCCATGTTGAAGGGCGGGCGCAGTTTGGGTGCGTCGTATTGCGCGATCAATTCGGCGTAGGTGCGCACCGGGTCGAGGCCGCGCTGGGCGCACAGGTAGCGGTACCAGCGGTTGCCTGCGGCCACATGGCCGATTTCTTCTTCCAGGATGATGTCGAGGATCTCGCCCGCGCGGTGGTCCCCCACACTGACCAGTTTGTTTTTCACGCCCGGTGAGGCGTCCAGCCCCCGCGCTTCCATGGTGCGCGGCACGATGCCAATGCGGGGCAGAATGTCGTCTTTGGTGCGCTCGGCCATGTCCCACAGGGTGTTGTGGGCGGGAAAGTCGCCGTAGTCAAAACCCATGTCCAGCAAATGCTGACGCAGAAGGCTGAAGTGCTTGGCTTCTTCTTGGGCAATGCGCACCCAGTCGGTGTAAAACGCCTCGGGCATGCCGGCAAAGCGCCAGACCACGTCGAGTGCCAGGTCGATGGCGTTGAGTTCGATGTGGGCAATCGAGTGCACCAGCATCGCCCGGCCTTCGGTGGTGGCCATGGACTTGGCTTTGAGTTGGGTGTGAGGCACCAGAGCGGGTTTGGCCGAACGGCCCGGGCCAGGGGTGGCGGCTTGCAGGATGTCTTCGGCGCCCACGGGCAAGTCCGGGTCCAGTGCCAAGGTCGCCTGGGCCTTGAGCAGGGGATCGGTTTGTCCCCAAGGAATCAGGGCGGCAGTGCGCAAGGACAAAGGGTTCACAACAAAAAATGGCGGGTCAGTATGAAATGGCAACAGGGGCCGTCGGTGAACCGCCAGCCTCCCTACAATTGTAGGCTCACCCGTTTCACCCACATCCAGGAGACCCCATGGCCATCTATCAACTCGACTCTCACACGCCCTACGTCGCCGACAGCGCCTGGGTGGCCGACTCCGCGCAGGTCATGGGTGCGGTCAAGATCGCGGCCGATGCCAGCGTCTGGTTTGGCGTCACCGTGCGTGGCGATACTGAAACCATCGAGATTGGCGAGGGCAGCAACATCCAGGACGGCAGTGTGATGCACGCCGACCACGGCAAACCGCTGACCGTGGGCAAAAATGTGACCGTGGGCCACATGGTCATGCTACATGGTTGCACCATTGGCGATGAATCGCTGATCGGCATTGGCGCAGTGGTGCTCAACGGCGCCAAAATCGGCAAGAACTGCCTGGTGGGCGCGGGCTCTTTGGTGACCGAAGGCAAAGAGTTTCCCGATGGCTCCATGATCATGGGCACGCCCGCCAAGGTGGTGCGCGAATTGAGCGCCGAGCAAATCGAGGGCTTGCGTCAAAGCGCACGCCATTACCAGGACAATGCCCGCCGATTCAAAGCGGGTCTGAAGAAAATCGGCTGAGCCATTTTTATCCGATCGTCCACCCTTAACTTTTGAGGATCAGCCCCAGATGGCTGACATTTGCAATTTGTCCGAACTCCACAAATTCATTTTCGAAGGCCTGCCGGTGCGTGGCATGCTGGTGCGCCTGACCGATGCCTGGCAAGACATCCTGGCGCGCCGCGCCGCCAATTCCGAAACCGGCGCCTACCCCGCGCCCGTGCGCCAGTTGCTCGGCGAAATGGCCGCTGCGGGCGTGCTGATGCAGGGCAACATCAAGTTCAACGGTGCTTTGGTGCTGCAGATTTTTGGCGATGGTCCGGTCAAGCTCGGCGTGGTCGAGGTGCAGCCCGACTTGAGTCTGCGCGCCACCTGCACCCAGGTGGGCGAGGTGGTCGACAACGCCACCCTGAGCCAGATGGTCAATGTGAACAACGAGGGCCGCTGCGCCATCACGCTGGACCCGCAAGACCGCTTGCCGGGCCAGCAGCCCTATCAGGGTGTGGTGCCGCTGTTTGGTGATCGGGGCGAAAAGCTGGAGAACATCAGCGAGGTGCTGGAACACTACATGCTGCAGTCCGAGCAGCTCGACACCGTGCTGGTGCTGGCGGCCGACGACAAGGTGGCTGCAGGCTTGTTGATCCAGCGTTTGCCCGTCGAAGGCGAGGGCAATTTGGCCGGGCAGGTGGATTCGCACATGCGCGAGTCGGTGTTGGGCCAGAGCGAAGACTTCAGCCGCATCTCGATTTTGACCAAAAGCCTCAAGCGTGAAGAGCTGCTCACCCTGGACGCCGAAACCATTCTTCACCGCCTGTATTGGGAAGAGCCGCTGGCCCGTTTCGAGCCTTTCGTGGGCGAGACCGGTCCCCGCTTTGCCTGCCGCTGTAACCGCGAACGCGTGGGTCAGATGATCCGCAGCCTGGGCACCGAAGAGGTCGAGGGCATCATCGCTGAGCAAGGCCAGGTGGAAGTGGGCTGTGATTTCTGCGGTGCGCAATACCGTTTTGATCCAGTGGATGCCGCCGGCCTGTTCACCGGTTTGCCAGCCGACCTGTCGGGCGGCTCGGTGCACTGACGAAGCTGCCAACAACAGGCATTCCCTCGCAGGTCGGCACCTTCAGCTCAGACGCTCGCCCGCTTCGGCGCAGGGCGCATGTCGGGGGCTGAAGCCCCCGGCCTACAGGCTCATGCTGACCGCTTGGCCAGCAGACCCGTGAACAGCTTGTGTTCGCATTCCGGATCGCTGCATTCGTTGCATTGCCACACGGTGCGCCCTTCGTTGATGGCGAACTGGGCATTTTCACGGGTCATGCGGGCGGCTTCGTCTTCACCGGGCAAGCCCAAGGCCAGCAGCGCGTTGTTCAGACGATGGTGATCCTGGCCGTACACCACGCGGTAAGCGATGCCCGCCCGGTCAAGCGCCTGGCGCACCAGGGTGTCCACCGGGCCCCGCACATGCGGGCCGTCGCGCTGCAAGCCATCGGCCACCCAGGGCAGGTCCAGGCCGGTGATCAAGGTGGTGTCGTACAAGCGTTGGTGCGCCAACGCCATGGGATAGAGGCTGTGGTCGTCAAACAGCAGGTGGCTGTAAACCGCCGTCATGATGGGGGTGGTGTCGGAAATCACCCAGCCCGCAGACGCGTGCTCTACCGCACGGGCTTGTTGGCGCGCAATGGTCATTTGCTCGTGTGGCAAGGGGGTGCGGCCCTCGCGTTCGCACCAGGCCCGCAAGACCTCATCGACGGCATGCACAGTCTGGCCGCGCGCCTGCATCACCCCCGCAAGCGCTCGGGTCAGCCAGGACTTGCCTGTGCTTTCCGCCCCCACAATCGCGATGCGTTGCGGTTTCATGTTGGGGGTGCCTGCAGGCGTGTTTGCCAGGCCCGCCAACCCCAAAAGCTCATGACGGTGAACAGGGCATAGAGCACACAGGTCAGCCACAGCGCCTTGTGCGCAAACAGGGCGACACTGATCAGGTTGACCACCAGCCAGACCAGCCAGTTTTCGAGGTATTTGCGTCCCAGCAAGACTTGCCCCACCAGGCTCAGGGCCGTGGGCAAAGCATCCCACCAGGCCACATCGCTGTCGGTGAAGTGTTCCAGCATCAGGGCCAGCGCGGGCCACAAGGCGGCGCTCGACAGCACCACCCAAGCCCAGCCTCGTGCTGACAAGCGTTGCAGGCGCAAAACCGGCTGCGCATCAGGCCCTTTGCGCAGCCATTGCCACCAGCCCCAGCAAGCCAGCGCGGCAAAGACCAGTTGCAGACCCGCCTCGCCATACAACAGGCTGTCTTTGAAGACAAAAAAATAAAGGATGGAACTGGCGATGGCCAAGGGCCAGCTCCAGTGCAGTTCCTTGATGCTGCAAACGACCATCGCCAAGGCCAGCACGAAGCCCGCAATCTCGGCGGGGGACATCATTTGGCGATCTGCACGAAGATTTCGTTGGGCTTGACCATGCCCAGCTCATGGCGGGCACGTTCTTCGACCATGTTCAAGCCTTCCTTCAAGTCGTTGACTTCGGCGCTGAGTTGCTCGATTTTCTTGCGAGCGTCTTCGTTTGACTCTTTTTGCAGCTCAAGCTCTTTTTGCAGCTCTGAAACATGCGACAAACTGCCCCGCCCGAACCACAGCTGGGCTTGCATGATCGCCAGCAAGGCGACCAGCACCAGAGGTAACAGGCGGTTGCCCATGGCCGCTCAATCAGCGCAGGTTGTAGAAGGCCGCGCGGCCAGGGTACACGGCCACTTCGCCCAGGTCTTCCTCGATGCGTAGCAGCTGGTTGTACTTGGCCATGCGGTCCGAGCGGCTCATCGAACCGGTCTTGATCTGGCCGGCGTTCAGGCCCACGGCGATGTCGGCGATGGTGCTGTCTTCGGTCTCGCCCGAGCGGTGGCTGATGACGGCGGTGTAACCGGCGCGCTTGGCCATTTCGATGGCTTCGAAGGTTTCGGTTAGGGTGCCGATCTGGTTGATCTTGATCAGGATCGAGTTGGCGATGCCTTTGTCGATGCCTTCCTTGAAGATCTTGGTGTTGGTCACGAACAGGTCGTCACCCACGATTTGCACGTTCTTGGCCAGGCGGTCGGTCAGCACTTTCCAGCCCGCCCAGTCGCCTTCGGCCATGCCGTCTTCGATGCTGATGATGGGGTACTTGTCACACCAGGTGGCCAGCATGTCGGTCCACTGCTCGGAGGTCAGGCTGATGCCGCCTTCACCGGCCAGCACATACTTGCCGTCTTTGTAGAACTCGCTGGCGGCGCAGTCCAGACCGATGGCGATTTGTTCACCAGCGGTGTAACCGGCAGCAGCGATGGCGTCCAGCACCATCTGGATGGCCGCTTCGTGGCTGTCGACGTTGGGGGCAAAGCCGCCTTCGTCGCCCACGGCAATGCTCATGCCTTTGTCGTGGATGATTTTCTTCAAGGCGTGGAACACTTCAGCGCCCCAGCGCACGGCTTCGCGGAACGACGGTGCGCCAACGGGGATGATCATGAACTCCTGCAGGTCCAGGTTGTTGTTGGCGTGCGCGCCGCCGTTGATGACGTTCATCATGGGCACAGGCAGCTGGTTGCCGTTCATGCCGCCAAAGTAGCGGTACAGCGGCAGGCCGGACTCTTCGGCCGCAGCGCGGGCCACCGCCATGGACACGGCCAGCATGGCGTTGGCACCGAGGCGTGATTTGTTGTCGGTGCCATCCAGGTCGATCAGGGTGCGGTCCAGAAAGGCTTGTTCAGAAGCATCCAGGCCCAGCACGGCTTCGGAGATTTCGGTGTTGATGTGCTCCACAGCTTTCAATACGCCTTTGCCCAGGTAACGGCTCTTGTCGCCGTCACGCAGCTCGATGGCTTCGCGGCTGCCAGTGGATGCGCCAGACGGCACTGCGGCACGGCCCATCACGCCGGATTCCAGCAGCACGTCGCATTCGACGGTGGGGTTGCCACGGCTGTCGAGGATTTCACGGCCGACGATGTCTACGATTGCACTCATGGGGGGACTCTCTCAAAAATGAAAAATAAAACCGGGGAGTTGTTTCAAACAGCTCAAAGACCTTCGACCACGACCATGCGCATGATGGCGGCGCCTGCACGGGCCTCGCGGGCCTTGAGGTATTCGGGTACTTCGTAAAAGGCTTTGGCCGCTTCAAAGGTCGGAAATTTCAGGATCACGATGCGCTCGGGCGACCAGTCGCCTTCCAGCACTTCCACCTTGCCGCCGCGCACACAGACTTCAGCGCCTGTGGCTTGCATGGCCGCGGTGGACCATTTTTTGTACTCTTCGTATTGTGTAGGGTTGGTGACCTGAACGTTGGCAATGATATAGCCGCTCATGAAAAATCGTCCTCTAAAAACGGGTTCTTTTTGGTGACGGCATCGAGCTGGACCAAGGTTTCGAGCAAGGCCCGCATTTTGCCCAGCGGCACGGCGTTGGGGCCATCGGACCAAGCCTCGGCGGGTTTGGGATGGGTTTCCATGAAGAGGCCTGCCACACCAGCGGCCACGCCCGCACGGGCGAGCACCGGCACCATCTCGCGGGCACCGCCGCTGCTGGTGCCTTGGCCGCCAGGCTTTTGCACCGAGTGGGTCACATCGAACACCACCGGAGCGCCGGTCTTGCGCATCTCGGCCAAGCTGGTCATGTCGGCCACCAGGTTGTTGTAGCCAAAGCTCACGCCGCGCTCGCAGGCCAGGAAGTTGTCTTCGGGCAGGCCGACTTCACGCGCAGCGGTACGGGCCTTGTCGATGACGTTTTTCATGTCCCAAGGGGCGAGGAATTGGCCCTTCTTGATGTTCACCGGCTTGCCCGACTGGGCCACGGCGCGGATGAAGTCGGTCTGGCGGCACAAGAACGCGGGGGTTTGCAGCACATCGACCACGCTGGCCACGGTCTTGACTTGCGATTCGTCGTGCACATCGGTGAGGATGGGCACGCCGATCTGGCGGCGCACCTCATCCAGGATCTTCAGGCCCGCGTCCAGGCCCACACCACGCTGGGTGCTGCCCGAGGAGCGGTTGGCCTTGTCAAACGAGCCTTTGTAAATCAGGGGAATGCCCAAAGCTGTGCAAGCCTCTTTGAGGCGACCCGCCACCTCGAGGGACATCTCCAGACCTTCAATCGAGCAGGTGCCTGCGATCAGGAAAAAGGGCTGATGCAGGTCGACGTCGAATCCACAAAGTTTCATGGCTTGCTCCTGTGCGTTGATGGTTCTCAGGCGGCAGCCTTGTGTTCAACTGCCGCCTTGACGAAGGCATTGAACAAGGGGTGACCATCCCAAGGGGTGGACTTGAATTCGGGGTGGAACTGCACGCCGACGTACCAAGGGTGCACGGTTTGCGGCAGCTCAACGATTTCGGTCAGCTGCTCGCGCTGGGTCAGGGCCGAGATCACCAGACCGGCCTTGCGGAGGTCGTCGAGGTAATTCACATTGGCCTCGTAACGGTGGCGGTGGCGTTCGGTCACCACGTCGCCGTAAATCTGGTGGGCCAGCGTGCCCTTGGCCACGTCGGAGCTTTGTGCGCCCAGACGCATGGTGCCGCCCAAATCGGAGTTGGCGTCGCGTTTCTGGATGGAGCCATCGGCGTCTTTCCACTCGTTAATCAGGGCGATCACAGGGTAGGGGGTGTCGGGCTCGAACTCTGTGCTGTTGGCGTCCTTCATGCCGGCCACATGGCGGGCGTACTCGATGGTGGCCACCTGCATGCCCAAGCAAATGCCCAGGTAAGGCACTTTGTGGGTGCGGGCGTATTGGGCGGTTTCGATCTTGCCCTCGACACCGCGCTTGCCAAAGCCGCCGGGCACCAGCACGCCGTCGAATTTGGCCAGGCTGGCCACGGTCTCGGGGGTGATGGTTTCAGAGTCGATGTGCTCGATCTTCACACGCACATGGTTGCGCATGCCGGCGTGTTTGAGCGCTTCATTGACCGATTTGTAGCTGTCGGTCAGTTCCACGTATTTGCCCACCATGGCAATGGTCACTTCGCCTTGGGGGTGCTCGGTGTCGTGCACCAGATCGTCCCAGCGCTTGAGGTTGGCGGGTGGCGTGTTCAGGCGCAGCTTGTCGCAGATCAGGCCGTCCAGGCCCTGTTCGTGCAGCACGCGGGGCACTTTGTAGATGGTGTCCACGTCGGGCATGGAGATCACGCCCCAGCCTTGCACGTTGGTGAACAGCGAAATCTTGTCGCGCTCGTCGTCGGGGATGTAGCGGTCCGCGCGGCACAGCAGGGCGTCTGGCTGGATGCCGATTTCGCGCAGTTTCTGCACGGTGTGTTGTGTCGGCTTGGTTTTGAGTTCACCGGCCGTGGCGATCCAGGGCAGGTAAGTCAGGTGCACAAAGGCGGTGTTGTTGGGGCCCAGGCGCAAGCTGAGCTGGCGCACGGCTTCCAGAAACGGCAGGGACTCGATGTCGCCCACGGTGCCACCGATTTCGACGATGGCCACATCGACCGCTTCGGGCGTGCCGTAACCCGCGCCGCGCTTGACGAAGTCCTGGATCTCGTTGGTGACGTGGGGGATGACCTGCACGGTCTTGCCCAGGTAGTCGCCGCGTCGCTCTTTTTCGAGCACGCTTTTGTAGATCTGGCCGGTCGTGAAGTTGTTGGCCTTCTTCATCCGGGTGTTGATGAAGCGTTCGTAGTGGCCCAGGTCGAGGTCGGTTTCAGCGCCGTCGTCGGTCACAAACACTTCGCCATGCTGGATGGGCGACATGGTGCCGGGGTCGACGTTGAGGTAGGGATCGAGCTTGATGAGGGTGACGGAGAGGCCGCGCGATTCGAGGATGGCGGCGAGCGATGCGGAGGCGATTCCCTTGCCCAGGGAAGACACCACACCGCCGGTGACGAAGACGAATTTGGTCATGTCCAAGACGGGAGCCAACAGCCCCCGGTAGGTGGAAATCGTGATTATAGACAGTCGGGTTCGGGGTTTTCCCCGTCTTCAGGCGTTTCTTGTGGGTTCGTTGGACGTGGCGGTGGTGGTTTTCCGCGCCGGGGTCAGGGCTGGCCGGTCAGGCTCATACTCGCTTCGCTCGCCAAATCGCCCGATCCGGCCAGCCCTGGCCCCGGCGCTGCGCTGTAGCTGACCGTGCCCACATTCGCTTGGCTTGCCAAATCGCCCGATCCGGCCAGCTCTGGCCTCGGCGCTGCGCTGTAGCTGACCGTGCCCATACTTGCTTGGCGCGCCACATCGCCCGATCCGGGCGGCCCCGTTCCCCGGCGCTGCGTTACAGCCAGAGCACCGAGCATGGTCATCACTCTGATACATTCCCCAGCCATGAGCACATTGGCTGGAAAACACATCGTTCTGGGCTTGTCAGGCGGCATTGCGGCCTTCAAGTCGGCGGAACTCTGCCGCGCCTTGGTCAAGGCCGGCGTCACCGTGCAGGTCGTGATGACCGAGGCGGCCGAGCACTTCATGACGGCCGTCACCATGCAAGCCCTGTCGGGCCGGCCGGTCTACACCTCGCAGTGGGACCCGCGCGAGGCCAACAACATGGCGCACATCAACTTGAGCCGCGAGGCCGATGCGATTGTGGTGGCCCCGGCCAGCGCGGATTTCATGTCCAAACTGCTGCATGGCGGTGCCGATGAGCTGCTGAGCCTGATGTGCCTGGCGCGGCCCCTGGACAAGGTGCCGCTGATCGTGGCCCCGGCCATGAACCGCGAGATGTGGTCCAACCCGGCCACGCAGCGCAATGTGGCGCAGCTCAAGGCCGATGGCATCCATGTGCTGGATGTGGGGCAGGGCGATCAGGCCTGTGGCGAGACGGGCGACGGGCGCATGCTCGAAGCCGAAGAAATTCTGGAAGAGCTGGAAGCGTTTTTCACGCCCAAGGTGCTGGCGGGCAAAACCGTGTTGGTCACGGCCGGTCCGACCTATGAAGCGATAGATCCAGTGCGTGGCATCACCAACTTGTCGAGTGGCAAGATGGGTTTTGCGATTGCCCGAGCGGCACGACTGGCCGGTGCTGAGGTGACGCTGGTGGCGGGGCCGGTCAGCCTGGCCACACCCCTGGGCGTGAAGCGGGTCGATGTGCGTTCTGCGCGCCAGATGCTGGACGCGGTGCAAAAGCAAGTGGATGCGGCGGATGTGTTCATTTCAACGGCTGCCGTAGCCGATTGGCGCCCATCGAACTCGGCCGACGAGAAAATCAAGAAAGACGGCTCTGGGCAAACGCCACAGCTGAGCTTTGTCGAAAACCCGGACATTCTGGCCACGGTGGCGCATGGGTCTCGCGCTGTTTCCGGCCATTTGTTTTGCGTGGGTTTTGCCGCAGAAAGTCACGATTTGCTGGCGCATGCCACCGCCAAGCGCATCCGCAAGGGCGTGCCGCTTTTGGTGGGCAACATCGGCCCGGCCACCTTTGGTCAGGACGACAACGCCTTGCTGTTGGTGGACGAGTCTGGTGCGCGCGAATTACCGCATGGCCGCAAGCAGGATTTGGCTGTGCAGCTGATCACCGACATCGCGCGGCGTCTGAAATAAGCCTGGCCCATCGGCAGCACCCTGTTGTCAGCAGTGTGCCGTTTTCACTGAATTTGGATTTCACATGAACATCGACCTCAAAATCATCGACGCCCGCATGGCCGAACAGTTGCCCGCGTATGCCACCTCCGGCAGTGCCGGGCTGGATTTGCGTGCCTGCCTGGACGCGCCTTTGACTTTGCAACCCAATGCTTGGCAATTGGTGCCCACCGGCATTGCGGTGCACCTGAAAGACCCGGGCTACGCCGCCATGCTGCTGCCGCGCTCGGGTCTGGGGCACAAGCACGGTATTGTGCTGGGCAATTTGGTGGGGCTGATCGACAGCGATTACCAGGGGCAGCTGATGGTCAGTGCCTGGAACCGCAGCGATGTGGCCTTCACCATCGAGCCGATGGAGCGCATCGCGCAGATGGTGATCGTGCCGGTGGTGCAGGCCACCTTCAATGTGGTGGATGAATTTGATGCCCCCAGCGAACGCGGCGAGGGCGGTTACGGCTCAACCGGTCAGCAATGAGCCAAGTTGTATGTCAGAGCTTCAGCTCCGGCGTCGGGTGTTTTGATACAAGATCCATGTCGGGGCTCAAGCCACCACCCTGCAGCTGACCCGCCGCTCGGGCCATGGCCCTGAGGGATCAGTGCAGGGTTGGTCCTTTGGGCAGACCTTCTTCGCCCACTTCGATTTTGAAGAAGCCCGTGCCGCAGCTGCCGCTGCCTACCTCGGCTTCGGTGGGCTCACGCACCGATTCCACTTTCAGGTTCAGGCGCAGCGCAATGCCCGACAGTGGGTGGTTGCCGTCCAGCACCACATGTTCGGGGTAGATTTCGGTGACGGTGTAGAGCACGTTGCGCGGCGCATCGGGGTGGCAGCCTTCGGGCAAGGCGGTGCCCTCAATGGTCAGGCCTTCTTCCAGACCGGCCGGGAATAAGGCGAGTGGTTCCAGAAACAGCAGGTTTTCGTCGAAGTCGCCAAAAGCATCTTCGGGTTCCAGGTGCAGGTCGACCTTGGCGCCTTTTTCATGGCCTTGCAGGGCTTCTTCGATCTTGGGCAGAAGGTCTTGGCCGCCAATGAAAAATTCCACGGGCTCGTCCAGCGTGTCCAGAACTTCGCCCAGCGTGTCTTTGAGTGTCCAGGTCAGTGCGACCACAGAAGGTGTCTTGATTTCCATAGGACAATTGTCGCAGTTTGGCGGCCTGTTTGAGCTGCTTGTGCTTTGAGTTGGGGCCTTTGCAGCCTCGCAACCGGATTTGGAAGATGAACACAGAACAACCCCTTGCCCTGCTCGGCGGCCTGACAGCCAGCCAATTCATGAAGCGCCATTGGCAAAAAAAGCCATTGCTGGTGCGCAACGCCATGCCCGGTTTTGAGCCCTGCCTGGGCCGATCTGAGCTGGTGACTTTGGCGGGCGAAGAGGGTGTGGAGTCGCGCCTGATCATCGATTCGGACAAGGGCTGGAAAATGAAGCATGGCCCCTTGTCCAAGCGCACTTTGCCACCGTTCAGTCAGAAGAAATGGACTTTCCTGGTGCAAGGCGTGGACCTTCACCACGACGGCGTGCACGCGCTGATGCAGCAGTTTCGCTTTGTGCCCGATGCCCGGCTGGACGATGTGATGATCAGCTACGCCACCGATGGCGGCGGCGTGGGGCCGCACTTTGACAGCTACGACGTGTTTTTGCTGCAAGCCCACGGCCAGCGCCGCTGGCGCATTGGCCGCAACAAAGACCTGACGCTGCAATCGGGCGTCCCTTTGAAGATCCTGCAAAACTTTGAAGCCGAAGAAGAGTTTGTGCTCAACCCTGGTGACATGTTGTATTTACCGCCCAAATACGCGCACGATGGCGTGGCTGTGGGCGAGTGCATGACCTGGTCAATCGGTTTCAGGGCGCCGCAAGAAGGCGAGTTGGCCCGTGAGCTTTTGCTGGGTCTGGCCGACGAAGCTTTTGAGGGTGTGGGCGATGCGCTTTACCGCGATCCCAAACAATCGGCCGTGTCGTCACCTGCGGCCATCCCATCGTCTTTGGGTGACTTTGCACGTCAAGTGGTCGATAAAGCCCTGAAAGATCCCCTGCTGCTGGACAGCTTGCTGGGCGAATACCTGACGGAGCCCAAATCCAATGTCTGGTTTGAGGGTGTCGATGAAGCGCTGGACTTGAGTCGGGGTGTGCAGCTCGACCGGCGCACCAAAATGATGTACGACACCAAGCACGTCTTCATCAATGGCGAAAGCTTCAGGGTGGGTGGACGTGACGGTGCAAGTTTGCGGCAATTGGCGGACGATCGTGCCATTTCTGCAGCAAAAATCAAATATTTAAGCGAGGATGCCCAGGCTGCCCTGCTCGATTGGGGCTCTGCCGGATGGTTGCATGCCCGATAAAATGACCGGAATGAATGCGTTGGATACATTCAGTGTCAGTTTGGTGAAGGCCAAGGGAAAATATTTAAGGGAAAACGCTATAATTGATGGCTGAGTACAAAAGAGCTCGAGTGCTTTTGTCTCGGTTCCAGCAACCCTTTTAGGTTGTTGTGACAATTTCCGGAAATTGTTTTCTCATCCATTCTCACACTAGGAAAATCAAAATGAACAAGTCCCTCGTTCTGGCTGCCGTGATCGCTGCTGCTGCTGCTTTGGCCGCTTGCGGTAAAAAAGAAGAAGCTGCTGCGCCTGCCGCTCCTGCTGCTGCCCCAGCCGCTGCTGCACCTGCTGCTGACGCTTCTGCTGCACCTGCTGCTGCCCCAGCTTCTGACGCTTCTGCTGCCAAGTAATCACTCGCAGCTTTCCCGGTGCCCATCGGGAGACATGAAAAAACCCCGCTTTGCGGGGTTTTTTCATGGGGCGCTCAACACGACATTCTTGCAAATGCCGTTTTGCAGGATCAACGCAGTTGGGCGCCAATCAGTTTGAGGATGCGTTCGGCCTCTTCCGCCGTTGCGGCTTGTCCTTCGGCGTTCAGGATTCGGATGAGCGATTGCTCAGGCGAAACTGCCGACACGCTGATGCGGTAGCGTGCCAGCGTTGACAGTTCTTTTTTGCTGCTGAACAGGCGACTGAAAAAGCCGGGTTCTTCCGTGCTCTTGCCTGCCGCGACGTAGCGCACAAAGTACACACCGTTGCTGCGGTCACGGTCTTCCACCGTGAAGCCACTGCGGTCGAGCGCCACACCGGTGCGGCGCCAGGCCCGATCCAGCGTGTCGTTCAGGGTGATGGTGGGCTGTCCGTTGGTGACCCCCCATGAGGCCGCAGCGGTGGCGGCACTGACTGAAGTGGCTGCAGCTTTGGCGGCCTCTGGCGAGGTGCCCAGTTTGACCATCAGGCGGCGCAGAAATTCGATTTCCAGTTCCGGGTCGGTGGCGCGAGGTTGCCAGATGGTTTGGTCTTTTTGGGCGTTGGCATAGTTTTCAACCATGCCGCGGTGTGTGATGTAAATTTCCACGCCCCCTTGTGCATTGCGCTCCACACGGGTTCTGAACTTGTCACGCTCACCACTGGAGTAAAACGACTCCAGGACCTTGCCCAGGGTTCTGCGGATGATGTCCTGCGGGATTTTGGCCCGGTTCTCGGTCCAGTCGGTTTCCATGATCCCCAGTTCAGGAGCGTCGGTCACCAGATTGAAGCCATTGCTGGTCCAGAACTCGCGCAAAGGCTCCCAAATCTTGTCAGCGGGCAAGTTCGCCACCAGCCAGCGTTGGTTGCCTTGCCGCTCCATCTTGACGTTGCCCATCACGTTGATGGCCGTGCCGGCGTCCACCACGCGGGCACCGGCACTCTGGAAACCCGAGGCGGTGGCCGAGGTGCTTTCGATGGCAAAACGTGACTCTTTGCGCAGCTGCGTCAAATCGGGGGGCACCTCAAGCGTGGGTGCTTTCGCCGCGCTTTTGTAGTTGATCTTGTCCTCTTCCAGTGCCGCGCATCCGCTCAGCAACGCTGCCAGCGCCAGAACACTGGCGGTGCGCTTGAAAGGAAGATGGGGCACGGTGCAGAAATGGGAAAAGTTCACGGACATCCTTGGGGTGCTCATCAAATCAGACCGGAGGCCTTGAGGGCGGCTTCCACCACCGGGCGTTGGGCCATGGACAACTCGGTCATGGGCAAGCGCAAAGCCGGACCACACAGGCCCATGCGGTTCATGGCCCATTTCACGGGAATTGGATTGGCTTCGACAAACAGGTTTTTGTGCACAGGCATCAGCTGGAACTGGATGCGCATGGCTTCCTTCACATCGCCTCGTGTGGCCGCGACGCACAGCTCGTGCATCAGGCGCGGGGCCACGTTGGCCGTCACGCTGATGTTGCCAGCGCCGCCACACAGCATGAGCGCCACGGCGGTGGGGTCATCGCCCGAGAAAACCGCAAACGATGCGGGCAGATCCCGGATCAGCCACTGCGCGCGTTCGATGCTGCCGGTGGCTTCCTTGATGCCGATGATGCCGGGCACCTGGGCCAGGCGCAGCACGGTGTCGTGCTGCAAATCGGCCACCGTGCGGCCCGGCACGTTGTACAGGATCACAGGCAGGTTGGGGACCGCTTCGGCTATCGCCTTGAAGTGCTGGTAAAGCCCTTCCTGGGTGGGTTTGTTGTAGTAGGGCACCACCTGCAGCTGGGCGTCGGCACCGACTTTTTGGGCAAACTGCGCCAACTCAATGGCTTCGGCCGTGGAGTTGGCGCCGCAACCGGCAATGATGGGGATGCGCTTGGCCGCCTGCTCCACCGAGACGCGGATGATTTCGCAGTGCTCCTCCACCGTCATGGTGGGCGATTCGCCCGAAGTGCCCACCACCACGATCGCATCGGTGCCTTCTGCAACATGCCAGTCGATCAGTTTTCGCAAAGTGGGGTAATCCACTTGGCCGTCGGCGAGCATAGGGGTGATCAAAGCAGGAATGCTGCCTTGGATGGGGCGGGATGCTTGGGTCATGTCAGGAGCTTCTGAACGAAAAAATACATTCTAACGATTGCCGGATGATTTCTGTGCCGCGCTGTGACAGCGCATGTCACAGGAAGTGACGGCGGCTTTGGGGTGGCGGGTCAAGCGGCGTGCAAAGGCCAGCGCTGGCGCTCCCCGGGCAAGGTGCGTACCGCCACAATGCGCTGCACAAAACGCTCAGGATTCGTTTCAAAGCCGTCTTCGTAAGCCACAGTGTGCAAATCCGGGGTGGCTTGCAGCAGTTCACCGGGCTGCAACAAAAAGTCGGGCCGTGACGGTTTGCCCACGGTTTCGTTACCGGCTGCAAAGGTTTCGTAAATCAGCACCCCGCCCGGCGCTACGCTTTGAACGATGGCAGTCAAAAGCGGACGCCACAGGTAGTGGGTCACGACCACGGCGTCAAAGGTTTGGCCGGGGAAGGGCCAAGGGCCGTTTTCGATGTCGGCGCAGGTCACCTGGCCAAAAGCCCGGGCCAAGTCCAGTGCTTCGGCGTTGCGGTCCACGCCTTGCACGGTGTGGCCTTGCGCGGCCAGCCAGCGCATGTGGCGTCCTGCGCCGCAGGCCACATCGAGCACGCGGCTGCCGGGGCGAAGCAAATGGGTCCAGCGTTGCAGCCAGGCGGAAGGGGGTTCGGTGCCGTGCATGGGGGTCATTCAGCAGGTGTGTATTCGGAAAGCCGGGCATGGAGCGTCGGCGCAGGGGACTCAAGGCGTCACTTTAACCAATCGTGGCCGACTGCTTGGCTGGCTTTGGCCTGGCTGTGAAGCCGCAGGACCAGCAACAGGCTTGTAGCGCCGATGTGAACTGTTTTTTCATCCAGTTGTTGCCATGAAATCCCACTACAATCCGCCACCATGGCCACCCAATCAACTGTCAAAACCTCCAACGCCTCGAGTGAATATTCCGAAGGCTCGATCCGTGTCCTCAAGGGCCTGGAGCCCGTCAAGCAACGCCCGGGCATGTACACCCGCACCGACAACCCCCTGCACATCATTCAGGAAGTGCTGGACAACGCTGCCGACGAGGCCTTGGCGGGTTACGGCAAAAAAATCAAAGTTGTCCTGCATGCCGACGGCTCGGTCAGCATCGAAGACGATGGCCGGGGCATTCCCTTTGGCCTGCACCCCGAAGAAAAAGCGCCCGTCATCGAGCTGGTGTTCACCCGCCTGCACGCGGGCGGCAAGTTCGACAAGGGCAAGGGCGGGGCTTACAGCTTCTCGGGCGGTTTGCACGGCGTGGGCGTGAGCGTGACCAACGCGCTGTCCAAGCGCCTGGAAGCCACCAGCTACCGCGAAGGCCAAGTGGCCACTTTGGTGTTTTCGGGCGGCGACGTGACCGAGCCGCTGGTCAAACGCGCCACAGGCGAGGGTGACCGCAAACAGGGCACCACCGTGCGTGCCTGGCCAGACGCCAAATATTTCGAATCCAGCGCCCTGCCCATGAACGAGCTGACGCACCTGTTGCGCAGCAAAGCCGTGCTCATGCCGGGCGTGACGGTGACCTTGGTGAATGAAAAAACCAAGGAAACCCAGCAGTGGCAATACAAAGCCGGTCTGCGCGACTACCTGACGCAGACCCTGAACGGCGACCCGGTGATCCCCTTGTTTGAAGGCGAAGGCTTTGCGGATGGCAACAGCGAAAGCTTTGCAGAGGGCGAGGGCGCTTCATGGGCTGTGGCCTTCACCGAAGACGGTGCGCCTGTGCGCGAGAGCTATGTGAATTTGATCCCCACCAGCGCAGGCGGCACGCACGACAGCGGCTTGCGCGATGGCCTGTTCACCGCCGTCAAAAGCTTCATCGAGCTGCATGGTTTGCTGCCCAAAGGCGTCAAGCTCATGCCCGAAGACGTGTTTGCCCGGGCCAGCTATGTGCTGAGCGCCAAGGTGCTGGACCCGCAGTTTCAGGGCCAGATCAAGGAACGCCTGAACTCACGCGACGCGGTGCGGCTGGTGTCCAGCTTTGTGCGCCCGGCCTTGGAGTTGTGGCTCAACGAGCATGTGGACTACGGCAAAAAGCTGGCGGAGTTGGCGATCAAGGCCGCGCAAACCCGCCAGAAAGCCGGTCAAAAGGTCGAAAAGCGCAAGAGTTCGGGCGTGGCCGTGCTGCCCGGCAAGCTGACCGATTGCGAAAGCCGCGACATCGCAGACAACGAGGTCTTTCTGGTCGAGGGCGACTCGGCGGGCGGCAGTGCCAAGATGGGCCGCAACAAGGAAACCCAGGCCATCTTGCCCCTGCGCGGCAAGGTGCTCAACACCTGGGAAGTCGACCGCGATCGCTTGTTTGCCAACAACGAAATCCATGACATCTCGGTGGCGATCGGCGTGGACCCGCACGGGCCCAACGACAACCCCGACATGAGCAACCTGCGCTACGGCAAGGTCTGCATCCTGAGCGATGCGGACGTGGACGGCTCGCACATTCAGGTGCTGCTGCTGACGCTGTTCTTCCGCCACTTCCCCAAGCTGATCGAGGCGGGCCACCTGTATGTGGCGCGTCCGCCGCTGTTCAGGGTCGATGCGCCTGCACGGGGGAAAAAACCCGCGTCCAAAGCCTATGCGCTCGACGAGGGCGAACTCACCGCCATCATCGACAAGCTGCGCAAAGACGGTGTGAAAGAAGGCGCTTGGAGCATCAGCCGCTTCAAGGGTCTGGGCGAGATGAGTGCCGAGCAGCTGTGGGACACCACGCTCAACCCCGACACCCGCCGCCTGCTGCCCATCGAGCTGGGCCCGCTGGACAACGCGGGCACCGAAAACCTCATGACCCAGCTCATGGGCAAAGGCGAAGCCGCCGCCCGCCGCGAGCTGATGGAACTGCATGGCGACTCGATTGAAATTGACGTGTGATGAATCCCCTGTAGGAGCCCGCCTGCGGGCGAAAGGCCTGAGCGTATTGATCGCCTGCAGGCAGGCTCCTACAAAAACCAACATCGCACGTCCATGAAAGTTATTGATGACATTTGATTTGCTTCCCCCCGAAC
>Ga0255127_1000046_pt1 | contig 67097 bp, 66 predicted proteins | sample Law_Miss_RepB_8d_FD_188555 | JGI IMG/M metagenome (GOLD analysis project Ga0255127, IMG submission 188555) | Freshwater microbial communities from St. Lawrence River, New York, United States - Law_Miss_RepB_8d | ecosystem: Environmental > Aquatic > Freshwater > River | place: USA: New York...
TGCCTGCTGCAGGCGAGCGGTTTGACGGGTTTATTTGTGAAATTGGCCGAAATCTTCGGCCTCAACCGACTGCAAAACTCAGATCGACGCTGGGCGCTGGTTTGAAATGAATTTTGCAGGGCCGACTCTTTAGACGGCTTGGCATCCTGACCGTTGACCTGCACTCGACTCTTGCCGATCTCATCACTGGCCAGGCTGCGAGTTTTATAAAAGCGGGCTGCCCACAGCCATTTGTCGATGCGCAAGGAATTCATCGCGCCCCCGAAAACAAAGCGCCTTGCGGGCTCAAGCCATCGCGCACATGCGGGTAGTGCAAACGGATTTTCAACTCCCGCTTCATGCGGGTGTTGTCCAGACGCCTAGACTCGCTCATGAAGCTGAGCAGCATCAAGGGCAGCGCGGTGTTGGCGTCATGGCGCGAGATGCGGGGCGGTTTGGGCAAACCATACAGGCTGGCGGCCAAGTCAAAGTAGTCGCCCATTTTCAGATCGGTGTCGTCGGTGACGTTGACCACGCGCTGCGGCTTGCCGCGCCACAAAGCCGCTGCGCAGGCGCGGGCCAGATCGTTGGCATGGATGTGGTTGGTATACACATCTTCCTTGGCCACCAGCACGGGCGTGCCTTTGAGCAAGCGCTCACGCGGTGTGCCGCCTTCGCGGTCGGGGGCATAAATGCCCGGGATGCGCAACACACTCACCCGCACGCCGCTGCGCCCCAGAAAACGCATCAGGTTTTCGGCATCGACACGGCGCTGGGCGCGTGGCGTGTGCGGGTTCACGGTCCGGGTCTCGTCGACACGACGGCCCCCGCCGTCGCCATAAACACCCGTGGTGGAACCGTAGACCAGCGCTTGCGGTGGCGTGCGCAAACGCAGGGCGCGCACCAAAGCCAGGCTGCGCGGATCGCGCTCGGATTCGCCTCGACGGTCGGTGGGCGGGGGTGCAAGGTGAATCACCCGATGGGCAATGCCCGCCAGGCGCTTCAGGCTAGCCACATCGTCCAGATTGCCCTGCAAAGGGGTGATGCCGCAGGCCCGCAGCAAGCGCACGCGTTCGGGCGAAGAAGTCAGCGCCATCAGCCGCACGCGCTGGGTTTTGGGAGCACCCAATTGTCCCGCCGTGCGCAGCCCCACATCGCCGCAGCCGACGATCAAAACACGCTGACGGCGAAAGCGGGCAGGCAGTGCGCCCAAGGGAGTCTGGTTTGAAGGCAAAATCAGAGGTTCCGGGTCAAGACAACCCCTCAAGGATACCGAAAAGATGAGCTTTCAAATTTCCGTGCAGCCCAGTGGCCGCAGCTTCACCGCCGACGACAACGAAACCCTGCTGGCCGCCGGCATTCGCCAGGGCATTGGCCTGCCCTATGGCTGCAAGGACGGCGCCTGCGGTTCGTGCAAGTGCAAAAAGATCTCGGGCACCGTGGTGCATGGCCCGCACCAGGCCAAAGCCCTGAGCGACGAGGAAGAAGCCCAAGGCCTGGTGCTGACCTGCTGCGCCACCGCCCAAAGCGATGTGGTGCTCGAATCCAAACAAGTCACGGCCGAAGGCGGCCTGCCCGTCAAGAAGATGCCGGTGCGCGTGGTCAGCCTGGAGAAAAAGTCGCATGACGTGATCGTGCTCAAACTGCAACTGCCCGCCAACGACGTGATGAAGTTCCACGCCGGTCAGTACATCGAGTTTTTGCTGCGCGACGGCTCGCGCCGCAGCTACAGCATGGCCAACGCCCCGCACACCCTCGAGGTGGCCCCGCCCACAGTGGAGCTGCACATCCGCCACATGCCCGGCGGCAAGTTCACCGACCCGGTGTTCACCACCATGAAGGAAAAGGACATCCTGCGGGCCGAAGGCCCTTACGGCAGTTTTTACCTGCGTGAAGACAACGACAAGCCCATCGTGCTGTTGGCCTCGGGCACGGGCTTTGCCCCCATCAAGGCACTGATTGAACACATGCAGCACCGGGGCATCACCCGCCCCGCCACGCTGTACTGGGGTGGTCGTCGCCCGGCCGATCTGTACATGGCCGACTGGATCGAAGCCCGCCTGGCCGAGATGCCCAATCTGCGTTATGTGCCCGTGATCTCGAACGCGGAAGCCGAAGACCATTGGACCGGCCGCACCGGCTTTGTGCACCAGGCCGTGCTGCAGGACTTCCCTGATCTCTCGGGCCACCAGGTCTATGCCTGCGGCGCGCCCATCGTGGTGGACTCGGCCAAGCGCGATTACGTGAGCCTGGGCGGTTTGCCTGAAGAAGAGTTTTATGCCGACTCGTTCACGTCTGAGGCGGACAAAGCCAAGGCTTGACGGCTTGGCTGCGATGCCGTTTCCTGAAGCTCTAACCTACAAGTAAAAAGGACACACCATGCAACGCCGTGATTTTTGCCTGAGCGCTTTGGCTGCCAGCTTGACTGCCCCAACATGGGCCCAAGGCAAACCGATCCGCATCATCGTGCCTTACGCCCCCGGCGGCCCGATCGACGTCACCGCCCGGGCCTTGGCCGAGCGGGTGAAAGACAGCTTGGGCACGGTGATCATTGAAAACCGGCCTGGTGCGGGTGGCAACCTCGGCGCAGATCTGGTGGCCAAGGCCGCGCCCGATGGCCTGACGATCGGCGTCGCGGCCACGGCCACGCACGCCATCAACCCCTGGCTGTTCGCCAAGATGCCCTACGACGCCAGCCGCGACTTTGCGCCCATCACGCAAATGCTGCGCGTGCCCAATGTGCTGGTGATGAACGCCGAGACCGCACAGCGCCTGAAGATCAACACCTTGGCCGATCTGGTGGCGTATGCCAAAGCCAACCCGGCCAAGCTGAACTTTGGCTCAGGCGGCAACGGCAGCGCAGGCCACCTGGCGGGCGAGATGTTCAAGCGGGCCGCCGGCATATTTGCAGTGCACATTCCCTACAACGGCGGCAACCCCGCGCAGCTGGCTTTGTTGTCGGGCCAAGTCGACTTCAACTTCGACAACCTGGCCACGGCAGCCGCCAACATCAAAGCGGGTCGGCTCAAGGCCCTGGCCGTGACCACCGCCCAACGCAGCAACGCCCTGCCCGAGATCCCGAGCATGAGCGAAACCTTGAAAGACTTCTCGATCGACACCTGGTGGGGTCTGGTCGCCCCGGCCGCCACACCGCGCGATGTGGTGGAGCGGTTGAACAAGGCCTTTGTGGCAGCCCTGCAAGCGCCCGAAACCAAAACACGTTTCGCTCAACTGCTGGCCGAACCGGTGGGTAACACGCCCGAACAGTTTGGCGCGTTCATGAAAAAGGAATTGGCCCGCTACGAAAGCGTGGTCAAGGCCAGTGGTGCACGGGTGGACTGAGATCGGTTCTCACCCTGAATGCAAAAAGCCCGGCATGCCGGGCTTTTTGCTGAGCGGTCAGGGTCTCACTCCCCCAAATAAGCTGCACGCACTTTGGGGTCTTCCAGCATGTCCTTGCCCACGCCGGTCATGGTGATGAGACCGGAATCCATCACATAGCCGCGGTCGGCAATGGCCAAGGCACGGCTGGCGTTTTGCTCCACCAGCAGCACCGTGACGCCCTGGGCATACACATCGCGCACCACCTCAAAGATCTTGTCGACCATGATGGGCGACAAGCCCATGGAGGGCTCATCCAACAGCAAGACCTTGGGGCGGCTCATCAAAGCACGGCCCATGGCCAGCATTTGCTGCTCGCCACCGGACATGGTGCCGGCCAGTTGGTCCTTGCGCTCGCGCAGACGCGGGAAGATGGTGAACATCTTCTCGATGTCGTCGGCGATGCCTGCAGCGTCCGAGCGGATGTACGCGCCCATTTGCAGGTTTTCGGTGATGGTCATGCGGGTGAACACGCCGCGACCTTCGGGCACCATGGCCAGGCCTTGCTTGACCAGGTCCCAAGGGCCCTGACCTTGGATGCTCTTGCCCAGGTACTCGATGTCACCCGCCTGCAAAGGCAAGGTGCCAGTGATGGCTTTCATGGTGGTGGTTTTGCCCGCGCCGTTGGAGCCGATCAGCGACACCAGTTCGCCCTCGCGCACCTCCAGGCTCACGCCCTTCACGGCCTGAATGCCGCCGTAGCCGACCTGCAGGTCTTTGACTTTCAAAAGAACATTGGCCATCTCAGTGCCCTCCTGTGCCCAGATAGGCTTCAATCACTTTTTCGTTTTTCTGCACATCGGCAGGCGTGCCTTCGGCGATTTGCTTGCCGTAGTCGAGCACCGTGACACGGTCACACAAGCCCATCACCAGCTTCACATCGTGCTCGATCAGCAAAATGGTGCGGTTGTCCTTGCGGATCTGGTCGATCAACTCGCGCAGCTGCACCTTCTCGGTCGCGTTCATGCCGGCAGCGGGCTCGTCCAGCGCGATCAATTGCGGGTCGGTGGCCAAGGCGCGGGCAATCTCCAGTCGACGCTGGTCGCCGTACGACAGCGTGCGGGCCTTGTAGTCGGCATATTTGCCAATGCCCACGTAATCGAGCAATTCTTGCGCACGCTTTGCAATCGCGGCCTCTTCGGCCTTGAAGCCGGCGGTGCGGAAAATCGCGCCCAGCAAACCCGAGTGGGTGCGCACATGACGGCCCACCATCACGTTTTCGAGCGCCGTCATTTCGGCAAACAAACGGATGTTCTGGAAGGTGCGGGCAATGCCCGCCTTCGCGACTTCGTGCACAGCTGTGGGCTGGTAGGGCTTGCCGGCAAGCTCGAATGTGCCGCTGTCGGGCGTGTACAGGCCCGTGATCACGTTGAAAAACGTGGTCTTGCCTGCGCCGTTGGGGCCGATCAGGCCATAGACCTGACCGCGTTGAATGGTCATGCCCACATCGGTGAGGGCTTGCAGACCGCCAAATCGCTTGGAAATGCCCGAGACGTTGAGGACGGTGTCTTGGTTGGCTGTTGGGTTCATGTTCTGCTCCTTCATTTCGTCTTGAGCGATTTGCCATGCTCAGGCGAAGGCCACAGCCCACGGGGACGCATCAACATGATCACGATCATGGCCAGCGCCACCAGCAGCTGGCGCAAAATGGCCGAGTCCAGACGCCCACCGGTCATTTCCTGCAAAGGGCCTGCCACGTAGCGCAGCACTTCGGGCAAGGCCGACAACAAGATGGCGCCCAGAATCACGCCCGGCAAATAGCCGAGGCCACCCAGCACCACCATGGCCACGATCATCACCGACTCCATCAGGCTGAAGGACTCGGGCGAGATGAAGCCCTGGAAGCCGGCAAACATCGCACCCGAAACGCCGCCGAACGTAGCGCCCATGCCAAAGGCCAGCAGCTTGAGGTTGCGGGTGTTCAAGCCCATGGCCTTGGCCGCAATCTCGTCTTCACGGATCGCCATCCAGGCGCGGCCAATGCGGGAAATTTCCAGCCGGTGCGAGATCAAAATCGTGACCAGCACCAAGCTCAGGAACAGGTAGTAATACAGCGAGACCGAGGCGATTTCAAAATCGCCAATCACCAGTTTCTTGCCCAGGTTCAGCCCGAAAATCGAAATCGGATCGATCTGGTCCAGGCCCTTGGGGCCGTTGGTGATGTTGACCGGGTGGTCCAGGTTGTTCATGAACACGCGGATGATTTCGCCAAAGCCCAAGGTCACGATGGCCAAATAGTCACCGCGCAGCTTGAGCGTGGGCGCACCCAGCAACATGCCGAACAAACCGGCCAGCGCCGCACCCACCGGCACGATCAGCCAAATCGGCATGTGCATGCCGTTCGGATAGGCCGCAGCGATCCAGGCAAAGGTGTTGGTCAGGTGTGGCGACGACAGCAGGCCGTACATGTAGGCCCCCACGGCAAAGAAGGCCACATAGCCCAAGTCCAGCAAACCGGCATAGCCCACCACGATGTTCAGGCCAATGGCCAACAAAATGTAGAGCAAAGCCATGTCGGCGATGCGCACCCAGGCGTTGCCGAACATCTGCAGGATCAGGGGCAAGGCGATGAGCGCCGCACCGATCAGGATGTATTGAAGTGTCTTGTTGTTTTTCATGTTCGCCTCCATCAAGCGCGATCGGCCACACGTTCACCCATGAGGCCCGAAGGACGCAGGGTCAATACGATGATCAACACAATGAACGCAAAGATGTCGGTGTAATGGCTGCCCAAAACACCGCCCGTGAGGTGGCCGATGTAGCCCGAGCCAATGGCTTCGATCAGGCCCAGCAAAATGCCGCCGATGACGGCGCCCGACAAGTTGCCGATGCCGCCAAACACCGCCGCGGTGAAGGCCTTCAGGCCAGGCAAAAAGCCCATGGCGTGCTGCGCTGTGCCGTAGTTGGACGCGTACATCACGCCCGCAATGGCCGCCAAAATGGCGCCGATCACGAAGGTGGCCGAAATCACCATGTCGGGCTTCACGCCCATCAAACCCGCCACACGGGGGTTCTCGGCCGTGGCCCGCATGGCACGGCCGAGACGTGTGTAATTGACCAGCCACATCAGAATGGCCAATGAGACAGCGGTCACGCCCAAAATCATGACCTGTGTGGGCGTGATGACCACACCACCCATGTTGATCGGCGTGCTCGACAGCAATGTCGGGTAAGCCTTGTAGTTGGGCTTCCAGATGATCATGGCCAGGGTCTGCAGCAAGATGCTCATGCCGATCGCGGTGATCAGGGGGGCCAGTTTGGGGCTGTTGCGCAAAGGCCGGTAAGCGATTTTTTCAATCGAATAGTTCAAGACCACGGCCACGACACACGCAATCAGCGTGGCCAGGATCAAGATGACCCATCCTGGTGCACCCGGCATGGCGTCACGCATCATGCCGATGGCGGACCAGCTCGTCAGAGCGCCCACCATCAGCACTTCTCCGTGCGCAAAATTGATCAGGTTGATGATGCCGTACACCATGGTGTAGCCCAAGGCCACCAAGGCGTACATGCTGCCCATGACCAGGCCGTTGATGACCTGCTGGAAGAAGACGTCCATATATTTCTCCGTTGTTGATCTGCGCTTAGCGGATCTTCGCGTCGGTTGTTGTTCTCATGCCAAGAATCACCTTTTGGGTGGGTCCTGACAACTAGCAAAAACCCCGCCAGATTTGCGCAGCATCTGGCGGGGTGGCGGGATTGTAGTGAAAGAAAGTATCCCCTCGGTATTCAATCCCGTCAGGACTTACCCTGTGGCCGAATTTTTCTTTCGCAGTTCTTCCAGTTTGTCGGCAATTTTGATTTCCAGGCCCCGGCGCACGGGTTTGTAAAAACCGGGTTCGGGCATGCCTTCGGGCAAATAACGCTCGCCGGCAGCGAAACCATCCTCTTCATCATGGGCATAGCGGTAGCCCTTGCCGTAGTCCAGCTGCTTCATGAGCTGGGTGGGCGCATTGCGCAAATGCATGGGCACAGGACGGGTGCCGTCTTTTTTGACCCAGGCCTTGGCCTGATTGAAGGCCTTGTAGGCGGCATTGGATTTGGGTGCTACGGCCAGGTAAATCACGCACTGCGCCAGCGTCAACTCACCCTCGGGGCTGCCCAGGCGCTCGTACACCTCGGCGGCGTCCAGCGCCATGCGCAGCGCTCGCGGATCGGCCAGGCCAATGTCTTCGCTCGCCATGCGGATCAAGCGCCGAGCCATGTAGCGCGGGTCGGCACCGCCGTCGAGCATGCGCACGAACCAATACAGGGCGGCATCGGGGTCGGAACCGCGCACCGATTTGTGCAGGGCGCTGATGGTGTCGTAGAACTGCTCACCGCCTTTGTCGTAGCGGCGCATGCGCTCACCCAACACCCGCATCAACCACGCGTCGGTCACCGGGTCGATGCTTTCCTGCTGGGCCGCCATGGCCAGGGTTTCCAGGGTGTTGAGCAAACGCCGGGCATCGCCATCGGCATAGGCCAGCAAGCGCGCCAGCGCGTCCGGCTCTATGGCGGGGATGGCTTGAATGGCCTGCGCCCGCAGCACGATGCTTTGCAGGTCTTCCTCGGTCAAGGGCTGCAGCACATACACCGCCGCCCGCGACAACAAGGCCGAATTCACCTCGAACGAAGGGTTCTCGGTGGTGGCCCCGATGAAGGTGAACAGGCCGCTTTCCACATGCGGCAAAAACGCGTCTTGCTGGCTTTTGTTGAAGCGGTGCACCTCGTCCACGAACATGATGGTGCGCTGGGGGTGCAGGCCTGTGCGGGCTGCTTCGGCTTTTTCCACGGCTTCGCGGATGTCCTTGACGCCGCCGAGCACCGCGCTGATGCTCAAAAATTGCGCGTCAAACGCATCGGCCATCAAGCGGGCGATGGTGGTTTTGCCCACGCCGGGCGGCCCCCACAAAATGCAGCTGTGCGGCTGGCCGGACTCGAACGCCAAACGCAAGGCCATGCCCTCGCCCAACAAATGCTGCTGGCCGATCACCTCACCTAAATGGCGCGGGCGCAAGCGCTCGGCCAAGGGGGCGTGAGGGGCATGGGGCGACAGACTGGCGGCTTTCATCGGCACCCGAACAGCATCAAGGCCGAATGACGTCCACGCCCGCCGGGGCCTTGAACACAAAAGCACTGGCGGGCAAAACCGGGTTGAGCTCAAAACCCGTGAAAGTCAGCAAGGAGCGCTGACCCAGGCTGTCTTGCACATCGAGCACCGCCAGTTCGGGGCCGGATGGCACTGCACGCAAACCCACCATCACCGAACGGATTTGTCCGTCGGGCGATTGGGGCGTGGCGCGCACCCACTGCAGGCCACCCTGGTCGGGCTCGGGTGTGAATTGAAAGTCGTTTTTCAGGGCCTGCAAATCCGAGGCCCCGGTGAGCAAGGCGGCAGGGGTCGATCCCAGCACCTGCGACTGCGCACGGGCTGTGACCTGGTTCAGGTCCACATCGTGCAGCCACAAGGTCTGTCCATCGGCCACCAGGGTTTGCACAAAAGGCTTGCGGTAGTCAAAGCGGAATTTGCCGGGCCGCTGGAACTCGAAGCGGCCACTCGATGTTTTGGCGCGCGGGGTCTGGCCCGCGCGGCTGGGCGAAGTGACCACCTGGGTGAAGTCGGCACGGCCGCTGCGGGCTTGCTTCATGAACTGGGCCAGCAGGTCCACACTGTCCGCCTGCGCAGGCAGGGCCAATGACCACATAGCCACAGCCAGCGCCAAGCTGCCGCCCCAAACCAGCACTGCTCGGCGCTGTTCAAGATTGTTTGTCATTCGGTTCACTCGGCCCGTGCGGGCACCAAAATTTCGCGCTGGCCACTGCCGCTCATGGCGCTGACCAGACCGGCTTTTTCCATGTCCTCCACCAAGCGGGCGGCGCGGTTGTAGCCAATCTTGAGGTGGCGCTGTACCAGCGAAATGCTGGCCTTGCGGTTTTTCAAGACCACTTCCACGGCCTGGTCGTACATCGGGTCTTTCTCGCCGCTGTCGCCCTCACCCAGCATGCCGCCATCGTCGTCCACCGTGCCGCCTTCCAGCACGCCCTCGATGTAGTCGGGCTCACCTTGGCTCTTGAGGTAGCTCACCACGCGGTGCACTTCTTCGTCGCTGACAAAAGCGCCGTGCACCCGGATCGGGAAACCCGTGCCCGAGGGCATATAGAGCATGTCGCCCATGCCCAGCAGAGCTTCGGCACCCATCTGGTCGAGGATGGTGCGGCTGTCGATCTTGCTCGACACCTGAAAGGCAATGCGGGTCGGAATGTTGGCCTTGATCAGGCCCGTGATCACGTCGACGCTGGGGCGTTGGGTGGCCAAAATCAGGTGGATACCGGCGGCGCGGGCCTTTTGTGCCAGGCGGGCAATCAGCTCTTCGATCTTTTTGCCCACCACCATCATCAAGTCGGCCAGCTCATCGATCACCACCACGATGTGCGGCAGGCGTTTAAGCGGCTCCGGGTCATCGGGTGTGAGGCTGAAGGGGTTGTAGATGAACTCTTCGCGGGCAGTGGCTTCGTCGATTTTCTGGTTGTAACCAGCCAGATTGCGCACGCCCATCTTGCTCATGAGCTTGTAGCGCTTTTCCATCTCGGCCACGCACCAGTTCAGACCGTGTGCGGCTTGGCGCATGTCGGTCACCACCGGGGCCAGCAGGTGCGGAATGCCTTCATAAACCGACATCTCCAGCATCTTGGGGTCGATCATCAAGAGGCGCACATCGCGGGCTTCGGCTTTGTAGAGCAGCGACAAAATCATGGCGTTGATACCGACCGACTTGCCGGAGCCCGTAGTACCGGCCACCAAGACGTGCGGCATCTTGGCCAGATCGGCCACCACCGGATTGCCAATGATGTCTTTGCCCAAACCCATGGTCAGCAGGGACTTGGCCTCGTTGTAAACCTGTGACCCCAAAATCTCACTGAGCTTGATTGACTGGCGCTTGGCGTTGGGCAACTCCAGCGCCATAAAGTTTTTGCCCGGAATCGTCTCGATCACCCGGATCGACACCAGACTGAGCGAACGCGCCAGGTCTTTGGCCAGATTCACCACCTGCGAGCCTTTGACACCCGTGGCCGGCTCGATTTCGTAACGCGTGATCACCGGGCCGGGGGCTGCGGCCACCACGCGCACCTCGACACCAAAATCCTTGAGCTTTTTCTCGATCAGACGGCTGGTCATTTCCAGCGTCTCGGGCGACACCGTTTCTTGCCGGATGGACAAGCTGTCAAGCAAATCCACTTGGGGTAATTTGCTGTCCGGCAATTCGTTGAACAAGGGTTTCTGACGCTCCTTGACCACACGTTCACTGCGTGGCACCTCCATGACTGGGGGTTCAATGACACGTGGCGAAGGGGCAGGACTTGGCATGGGTACAGCAGGCAAATCGAGCTGACCCTCAGGTGCAAGCGAAGACAACCCGCCCATATCCCATTGGGGCTCAATCGCCTGAGGCGTCAGAGCCTGTTGTCGCTCACGCAAGGCTTGCTGACCCAAGGCCATGTCTTCTTCAATTTCGCGCTTGACATGGCGGGACTGGATCAAGCCATCGATGCGGGCACCGATGGCTTCAGCCACATGACCCCATGAAAAACGGAACACCATGGCCACGCCCACCAAGGCCAGAACAATGCCAACCAAGGTCGACCCGGTGAAACCCAAGCTCTTCACACTGAAAGAGCCCACCAAATAACCCAAGACACCACCACTGTGTCCGGGCAAAGCCGACTCAAAGCGGTACATGCGGGACCACTCCATCCCGGCACTGGCCACCATCAGGATCAACAAACCCAGGCCAAAAACAAATGCGCGGTGTTGGCAGAAAGGCGTCACGGCCAATGGCTCTTCGTCTACGGGCCCCCTGATCCAGCGCGCCAGCGCCACCAACCAGGCCCTGACGCCGGCCGCCAGACACCACCAGACCGAATAACCAAACAGAAAATAAGCCACATCGGCCACCCAGGCTCCCGTTGTGCCCATCCAGTTTTTCACCGCAGCGCCTTGCCCGGACGTGGACCATGCGGCGTCTTGGGGCTGATAACTCCACAAGGCCAGGCCCACCATCATCAGCACAAGCGCGCCCAGCATCAGGAAAATTTCCTGCGCAAAACGAGACCACAGGCTCCGGGGCCCGGCAGCCTCCGTGGTCGATGCCGAATGGGCATTCAAGGTGTTCAATGAATAAGTCATAAAAGATGCCGCTAGCTTACCCGATCATGGGGTCCAATCCGAGCTGCCGGAACGCCCACAAAGCCCTCTCGCCCGATGGCTTTGGCGGTTTCTTACAATCAGATCCAAGTTGTTTTCAAACACCTTCGTCTTTCAACCGCATCGTCCACAGGATTGCCCCCCATGTCCAACCCCACCAAACACGCCAAAGTCCTGATCCTCGGCTCGGGCCCTGCCGGCTACACCGCTGCCGTTTACGCCGCCCGGGCCAACCTGAAACCCCTGTTGATCACCGGCATGGCGCAAGGCGGCCAGCTCATGACCACCACCGAGGTAGACAACTGGCCCGCTGACGTGCACGGCGTGCAAGGCCCGGACCTGATGCAACGTTTTCAGGAACATGCCGAGCGCTTCAACACCCAGATCGTGTTTGACCACATCCACACCGTCAAGCTGGAGCAGCGCCCCTTCACCTTGATCGGCGACAGCGGCACCTACACCTGCGACAGCCTGATCATCGCCACGGGCGCTTCGGCCAAATACCTGGGCCTGCCGTCCGAAACCGCCTTCATGGGGCGTGGCGTGAGTGGCTGCGCCACCTGTGACGGCTTCTTTTATCGCGACCAGTTGTGCTGCGTGGTCGGCGGCGGCAATACGGCCGTCGAAGAAGCCCTGTACCTGTCCAACATCGCCAGCAAGGTCTATTTGATCCACCGCCGCGACAAGTTCAAAGCCGAGCCCATCCTGGTCGACAAGCTCATGGACAAGGTGGCCGCAGGCAAGATCGAGCTGAAAACCTTCCAGACCCTGGAAGAGGTGCTGGGTGACGATTCCGGTGTGACGGGCGTGCGCCTGAAAAGCACGGTGGACGGCAGCCTGCACGATGTCGAACTCAAGGGCTGCTTCATCGCCATTGGCCATGCCCCCAACACCGACATCTTCCAGGGCCAGCTGGAGCTGGAAAACGGCTACATCGTGACCCAAAGCGGCCTCAAAGGCTTTGCCACCCAGACCTCGGTACCCGGCGTGTTCGCTGCGGGTGACGTTCAAGACCATGTGTACCGCCAGGCCATCACGAGCGCAGGCACGGGCTGCATGGCCGCGCTGGATGCCCAACGCTTCCTGGAACAGAACCACGGCTGATTTCTGGTTATAATCCAAGGCTTTGCTGAATCTGACCCGGCTTTTCGCCGGGAACCACGGACCAGCGATCTGGGATACCGCCACCCATCTTGGCGAGGTGAGGCTGGAACGCCAGGCCCCATGCAAGTCTGCATGAGACCCATCGGCACCGGCTGTTTGAAAAGTATCGGAGTGTCCACATGGCACGCGTTTGCGACGTAACGGGCAAAGGCCCAATGACAGGGAACAACGTTTCCCACGCCAACAACAAAACCAAGCGCCGGTTCCTGCCGAACCTGCAATACCGTCGTTTCTGGGTTGAAACAGAAAACCGTTGGGTGCGTCTGCGCGTCTCCAGCGCTGCTCTGCGCCTGATCGACAAAAACGGCATCGATGCCGTGCTCGCAGACCTGCGTGCACGCGGTCAAGCCTAAACCCAGAACATTAGGAGTCATACACCATGGCAACCAAAGGCGGACGCGAAAAAATCAAGCTGGAATCCACAGCTGGCACTGGTCACTTCTACACGACCAGCAAAAACAAGAAAACCATGCCCGAGAAAATGTCGATCATGAAGTTCGACCCCAAAGCTCGCAAGCACGTGGAATACAAGGAAATCAAGCTGAAGTGATTCGGCCCGAGCCTTGCAACAAAAAACCCGCTGTTCATGCAGCGGGTTTTTTTATGGCCGAAATGGGCGAATGTGGGCTTCCGTGCAGCTTCGGTCTGCCCACATTGCATGTCTTATGCAACTTCAAATCGTCGAAGCTTGCAGAGCCTTCGACCGGCATGGATACCCGCATGCGCGGGTAGGACACCTCACCCCGCTCCGAAACATCCCCTGCCCCAAAAGCAAACAGGGCCCGAAGGCCCTGTTGGAACGGCTGCTGGTCAAGATCAGGCCGCTTGGCGCACGGCACGCAACTTGACCGAGAAGTCGCGCAAGGCGGCGATGCCACTTTCTTCGGCGCGGCGGCACCAAGCTTGCAAATCAGCAGCCAGTTGCTCGCGTGAGTGCGAGGTGTTGAGCCAAATCTGGCTGAGCTCTTCACGCATCTGCACCATTTTGTCGAGCACCGGGCTCGCAGCGCGAGCCTGCTTGAGCTGGGCTTGGGCGGCGGCAGGCACTTTGGCACTGTCACGGTGCAGCCAGCGCTGAGCCGCTTGCAGAACGCTCGCGTCGAGCTTGAGCTTGCTGGCTTCTTGCTGCATCACGGTGCGGACGTTGCGGGCATAACCCGCCATCACTTCGTAGCGGTTGGCAATCAGGGCTTCCAGCGTCTTCTCATCGGCCACAGGGCGGATGTCGCCATAAGCCAAGCGGGGCGGCGTCTTTTTGACGGTGGCCAGACCCAGGGTTTCCAGGGTGCGGATGTACAACCAGCCGATGTCGAACTCGTAAGGCTTGACCGACAGCTTGGCCGAGGTGGGGTAGGTGTGGTGGTTGTTGTGCAACTCTTCGCCACCAATCAGGATGCCCCAAGGCGAAATGTTGGTGCTGGCGTCGTGCGCCTCGAAATTGCGGTAACCCCAGTAGTGCGCCGCGCCGTTGATGATGCCGGCGGCGGTGATCGGGATCCAGGCCATTTGCACGGCCCAGACGGTCAGGCCAATGAAACCAAACAGCGCCACGTCGATGATCAGCATCAGGGCCACACCTTGCCAGGAAAAGCGGGTGTAGAGGTTGCGCTCAATCCAGTCGTCGGGCGTGCCGTGGCCATAACGCTGCAGAGTCTCCTGGTTCTTGGATTCCTTGCGGTACAGCTCGGCACCCGTCAACAACACAGTCTTGATGCCGTGCACATGTGGGCTGTGGGGGTCTTCGGCCTGCTCGCACTTGGCGTGGTGCTTGCGGTGGATGGCCGCCCACTCCTTGGTCACCTGGCCCGTGGTCAACCACAGCCAGAAACGGAAAAAGTGCGAAGGAATGGCGTGCAGGTCCAAGGCGCGGTGCGCCTGGTGACGGTGCAGGAAAATGGTGACGCTGGCGATGGTGATGTGGGTCAGGCCCAAGGTGATCAACACCATTTGCCACCAGGCCAAATCGAACAGGCCGTGGCCCATCCAATGAATAATTGCATCGAGAAAAGCCCAATCAGGCAACAACATGAGTTCGTCTTTCTACTGACGCCTGATTTCAGGCAATTTGTTGATTTTAAGTTTGCTGCCCTCAAAAGAACAGCGTTTTCGACCGATGTCGGTCGATAAAGATTAAAAAGTATTACTTTTTAACCCAGGCTGCGGCAAAAAACCCATCCGTGGCATGGCGATGGGGCCAGAGCCTCAGGAATGTGCCAGCTGGCGGGGCATCGGGGCTGGCATCGCCCGATGGGGCCGGTGAGCACAGACTGGCGGCTTGGGGCACTTTGAGCCTGTCGAGTTCTTGCGCCACATTCAAAGGGACAAAGTCCGGGTTGGCGGCACTGAAGGCTTGCGCGATCCGCTCGTTTTCTTCGGGCAACACACTGCAGGTGGCATACACCAGACGCCCACCCGACTTGACCATGCGCGAGGCGCTTTGCAGGATGGCTTGCTGCTTTTCAGTCAGCTCTTGCACAGCTTGGGGTTTTTGCCGCCATTTCAAGTCAGGATTGCGGCGCAAGGTGCCCAGACCCGAACAGGGGGCATCGACCAGCACGCGGTCAATCTTGCCCGCCAGGCGCTTGACACGGTCGTCGCGCTCGTGCGCAATGGCCGCTGGGTGAACATTGGACAAACCGCTGCGGGCCATGCGGGGTTTGAGGGCATCGAGGCGGTGACCCGACACGTCAAAGGCATACAAGCGACCGGTGCTGCGCATGGCCGCGCCCAGCGCCAGCGTTTTGCCGCCCGCGCCCGCACAAAAGTCCACCACCATCTCGCCCCGGTGCGCGTCCACCAGCAAGGCCAGCAACTGCGACCCCTCGTCCTGCACCTCGATCGCCCCCCGGGTGAAGGCGTCGGTTTTTTGCAAAGCGGGTTTGCCTTGCAGGCGCAGGCCCCAAGGCGAGTAAGGCGTGGGCTCAGAAGCGATGCCCGCTTGCGCCAGCTCTTTTTGGATGTCGCTGCGCTTGGCTTGCAGCATGTTCACGCGCAAGTCCAGCGTGCCGGGCTGCTGCAAATGCTCAGCCAAGTCCCAAAAATCCTCGCCCAACTGGGCTTGCAGGGCTTGCGCCATCCAGTCGGGCAGGTTGTGGCGGTGCGGGGCCATCAAGGCGTCGGCCGGAATGGCGTCGCAAGTGGCCAACCATTTTTTCTCGGTGTCATTCAGGGCTGAGGCCAGAAAATCGCGCGGGCCAAAAAAACCCAAAATCGCCAGCTTGCGCTCTTTGGCGCCGGAGCCCGAGCGGGCCAGCTGCTCAAACAGCAGCTTTTTGCGCAGCACGGCAAAAGCGGTTTCGGCCAAAGTGGCGCGTTCGCGTGGGCCCAGCGAGCGGTGTTCGCGGAAATAACGCGACACCACGGCGTCGGCGGGATGTTCAAATTGGAGAACCAGCCTGACCAGATCGGCGCAGGCGTCTAAAAGGGCTTTTGGATGCATGGGGCGTATTGTCCCATCCCGGCCCCTTTGGAATACACCACCCCGGGAAACTCATGTCCGAAACACTGCCGCCTTTGATCGAAACGCCCAAAGGCCTCTACCAACACTACAAAGGCGGCCAGTACCGCGTGCTGGGCACCGTGCGCCACAGCGAAGACCTGCAGCCCATGACGCTGTACCAGGCGCTCTATGGCGAGCAAGGCTTGTGGGTGCGGCCAGCAGCGATGTTTGCCGATGTGGCCGAATTCAATGGCAAAGTCCAACCGCGCTTTACCCGCATTGGGGACTGACCAGGGTCTGGCAAGTCTTTGGCTTGAGCCCCGACAGGCATCTTTGGCCTGAAGCCCATGTCGGGGCTGAAGCCGCCGGCCTACGAAGGCAGGCCACGCAGAAATTCAGCCACAGCACGCGGGTAAATCAAATGCTCCTGCGTGAGCACCCTCGCGGCAAGATCGTCAGCAGTGTCACCCTCGAGCACCGGCACCACCGCCTGAGCCAAGATACCGCCATGGTCCAACTCGGCCGTCACCTGATGCACCGTGGCCCCTGCAAAATGGCAACCGGCATCGATGGCCCGCTGGTGCGTGTTCAAGCCCGGGAAGGCGGGCAACAAGGAAGGGTGGATGTTGAGCAATCGCCCCGCGTAATGCGCCACAAAACCGGGCGTCAGGATGCGCATGAAGCCCGCCAGCACCACCAATGCGGGCGAAAACCGATCGATTTCAGCCATCAGGGCCGCATCGAAATCCTCACGGCTGGCAAACGCCTTGTGGTCCAGCACACGCGTGGCCAACCCATGCGCTTTGGCCAAAGTCAGGCCCGCAGCATCGGCCTTGTTGCTGATCACGGCAGCCACCCGGGCGTTCAAGCGTTCGGACCAACGCGCCTGTTCGGCCGCCTGCACAATGGCCCCCATGTTGGAGCCGGAGCCGGAAATCAAAATGACAATGTTTTTCATGAAGGGGCAAATTATCCCCGCACATGTGGCGCTTCGAACTTTTGTCGCACCTAGGACAGGCTTTTTCAGGCGGCGCGTGATAAAAAGCACGGTCGTTTGATTTTGGTTGAACCGCGCTGCAGAAACATTTACCCCAACGGAGAACTTTCCCCATGGACTTGGCATTCACCCCCGAAGAACTCGCGTTCCGCGACGAGGTTCGCACCTGGGTCAAGGCAAACTTGCCGACCGAGCTTTCACACAAAGTGCACAACGCCATGCGCCTGACGCGTGACGACATGCAGACCTGGGCCAAGATCCTCGGCAAAAAAGGCTGGCTGGGCTACGGCTGGCCCAAACAGTTTGGCGGCCCCGGCTGGACGGCCGTGCAAAAGCATTTGTTCGAAGAAGAATGCGCCCTGGCGGGCGCCCCCCGCGTCGTGCCTTTTGGCCCGGTGATGGTGGCCCCCGTGATCATGGCTTTTGGTAACGCCGAGCAACAAAAGCGCTTTTTGCCCGGCATCGCCAGCGGCGAAGTCTGGTGGAGCCAGGGCTACAGCGAGCCGGGCTCCGGCTCGGACCTGGCCTCGCTCAAAACCCGCGCCGAGCGCGTGGGCGACAAATACATCGTCAACGGCCAGAAAACCTGGACCACCTTGGGCCAGTACGGCGAGTGGATCTTCTGCCTGGTGCGCACCAGCACCGAAGGCAAGCCGCAAACCGGCATCTCCTTCCTCTTGATCGACATGAAGTCGCCCGGCATCACCGTGCGCCCCATCAAGCTGCTGGACGGCGAGTGCGAAGTCAACGAAGTCTGGTTTGACAACGTCGAAGTGCCCGCCGAGAACCTGATCGGCGAAGAAAACAAGGGCTGGAACTACGCCAAGCACCTGCTGGCGCACGAGCGCACCAACATCGCCGACGTGAACCGCGCCAAGCGTGAGCTGGAGCGCTTGAAACGCATCGCCAAAACCGAAGGCGTGTACGACGACCTGCGCTTCCGTGACGAAATCGCCAAGCTCGAAGTCGACATCGTCGCGCTGGAGATGCTGGTGCTGCGCGTCCTGTCGGCCGAAAAATCCGGCAAGAACTCGCTCGACATCGCGGGCCTTTTGAAGATCAAGGGCAGCGAGATCCAGCAACGCTACACCGAGCTGATGATGCAGGCCGCTGGCCCCTTTGCCCTGCCCTTCATCTTCGAAGCCATGGAAGCGGGCTGGCAAGGCAACTTCCCCGGCGGCACGCTGGCCAATGCCCCCCTGGCCGCCAACTACTTCAACATGCGCAAGACCACCATTTACGGCGGCAGCAACGAAGTGCAACGCAACATCGTCGCCCAGACAGTTCTGGGTTAAGGAGACACACATGGATTTCGATTTTTCTGACGACCAGGAACAACTGCGCGACGCGGTGCGCAAATGGGTGGACAAGGGCTATGACTTTGACCGCCGCCGCGCCATCGTCGCCGCAGGCGGTTTTGACCGCGCTGTTTACGGCGAAATGGCCGAGCTGGGTCTGACAGGCCTGTACGTGAGCGAAGAGCACGGCGGGATGGGCATGGGCCCCACCGAAGCCATGGTGGCCATGGAAGAGCTCGGGCGCGGCATCGTGCTCGAACCCCTGACCCAAACCCTGATCACCAGCGCCACCCTGCAAACCCACGCCCCTGCAGCACTGCAAGCGGCCTGGCTGCCGCGCATCGCGGCAGGCGAGGCCATCGTGGTGCTGGCGCAGCAAGAGCGCGGTGCCCGTTACCAACTGGGCCGCTGCGCGGCGCAAGCCACCGAGTCGAACGGTGCATGGTCCGTGAGCGGCACCAAGAGCGTGGTGTCTGTGGGCGACCAGGCCGATGCTTTCGTGGTGCCCGCCACGGTGAACGGCCAGATCGCCCTGTTTTTGGTGGAACGCAGCGCCAGCGGCGTGAGCACCCAGGCCTACATCACACAAGACGGCTCACGCGCTGCAGAAGTCGTGCTCAAGCAAGCCCCCGCGCAGCTGATCACCCTGAACGGCCTGAGCGCTTTGGAAGAAGCCGTGGACATCGGCATCGCCTGCACCTGCGCCGAAGCCGTGGGCGTGATGGACAAAACCATGGCCATCACCGTGGACTACATGAACACGCGCAAACAGTTTGGGGTGGCGATTGCCAGCTTCCAGGCCCTGCGCCACCGCGTGGCCGACATGAAGATGCAGCTGGAGTTGGGCCGCTCGATGAGCTACTACGCCAGCCTCAAGCTGCACGCGCCCGCCGACGAGCGCCGCCGCGCCTTGGCCCGTGCCAAGTACCAGCTGGGCGTGTCCATGCGCTTCATCGGCCAGCAAGCGGTGCAGCTGCACGGCGGCATTGCCGTCACCGACGAGTACATCGTGAGCCACTACTTCAAGAAATTGACGCAGCTGGACATGAGCTTTGGTGACACCCTGCACCAGCTGGGCGAAGTGTCGGCCCGCATGCAGGAGACGGCAGGCGTGTTCGCCTGATCCGACTCGCCACGCATCAGGGCCCCGTAAGGGGCCCTTTTTCATGCTCACTCCGCTTCGCGCACTCGCAAAAAAGAGGCAAAACGCGGCAAACCCGACGGCGTGCGCTCGCGGTAACGGTAGGTCACCCACGACCCCACGGGCGGCGGGTTGCGACGCAAGGCATCGGTCAGGCCCGCACCCAGGACAAAGCGCTGACCCGATGGCATCTGCACCAGCAAAGCCCCGGTCATGCCCGTCAAACGCCCCTTGCCAGCCTGGTGCCCCATCACCAACCCCTCTTCATCCAGCTCGGGCTTGAGCTTGAAGAGCGCATCGCTGCGGCCGGGCTGCCACAAAGCATCGGCCCGGTGCAGCATCAAGCCCTCGCCGCCTTGGCGCACTGTGTCCTGCAACAAGGCTTGCAAAGCGCGGGCGTCTTTCACCTCGCGCTGCGCCACGGACACCAGCCAGGGCTGCTGCGCTTGCGTCAAGGTGGACTGCACAAAAGCCATCCTTTCAGCAAACGGGGCCGCATGGCCCGGCGCGTCAAACACCAGGTACTTCACAGCCCGCCAGGCCTCGTTGTCGGGTTCGGCCTGGCGCACCACACCCGAGAGCCGGTCAAACGCCCCGCGCGCCATCCACAACTCGCCGTCGAGCGCGACCCGGGGCAGCGCCGACAAGAACCAAGCCGGGGCAGCGATCACCCGGCCACTGCGAAAACGCAAGACCTGCCCATCCCAAACGGCCCTGACACCGTCGAATTTTTCACTGACCCAAAAGCCTTGCGGGGATCGTCCTGAGGACCAAGGCATCGCCAGCTGAACCCCGATTGCGTCCCCTGACTGAACGGGCTTCGAGGCTTGCGCCCCAACACGGGGCATCAACCAAGGCGACAAAAACAGCGCCAACAAGCTGGTGCGTCGGCTCGACCGAGGGGTGAGGGTGGATTTCAAAGGCTGGGGCATGGTCGGTCTCCCTGATTGCACCAACACCCAGGCATGGCCTTGAAAACCAGCAGGTATTGGGTCTTTTGTTTTCAGGAAGTGATGATGCGGCGCTTTGCCCGCCAACGCAAGCCGCGTGACCAAGCTGCCCGTTCAGGCCATCAAACGCGAATTCTTGGGGACATGTGCCATCAAAAACGCCATCTGGTCAGCCAGGATGCGGCGGTTACGCAGGATGAAGTCCTCCCACAGGCTGGGCACATAGGGCGCGTACAGCAAAGGCATCTTGGCTTGTTCGGGCGTGCGACTGCTTTTGCGGTGGTTGCAGGAGCGGCAAGCCGTGACCACGTTCATCCAGTGGTCAGGACCGTTCTGGCACAGGGGCACGATGTGTTCACGGGTCAACACCGACTCGTGGAAATGCCCACCGCAATACGCGCACAGGTTGCGGTCGCGCACAAACAGTTTGGTGTTGGTGAGGCCCGGGCGCATGTCAAACGGATTGATGCGGGGAACACCCTGGGTGCCGATGATGCTGTTGACGGTGATGATGGATTGCTGCCCGGTGAGCGCGTTGTGCCCGCCATGAAAAACGGCCACTTGCTGGCCCGCTTCCCAACGCACTTCGTCGGCCGCGTAATGCGTGACCGCCTGCTCCAGCGTGATCCACGATTGCGGCAAGCCTTGGGCGGAGAGTTTCAAAACCTTCACAGACGCCTCCATCCAACAGTTCAAAAAACCACTGACACGAAAAGTTCCGTCTCGATTGGGCCCCGAGCGCTGGGGTGCCACCGCTGGGGAATCGGGCTCAGTCACAATATACCCTCTTACATTGACAAATCCGTGAAAGCTGGCGCTTGCCCAGCGCACAGGCAGGACATGAGCAGCGACATGAAGGTTTTCCGAGGCTTCCACCACCCCGATCTGGCTCCCGCTTGCGCCCTGACGATTGGCAATTTCGACGGTGTGCACCGCGGCCACCAGGCCATGCTGGCGCTCTTGCGCAGCGAAGCCGCGCACCGCGGCGTGCCCAGCTGCGTGATGACCTTCGAGCCGCACCCGCGTGACTACTTTGCCAAGGCGCTGAACAAGCCTGAGCTGGCCCCTGCCCGCATCGCCACGCTGCGCGACAAACTGCAGGAGCTGGAACGCTGTGGCGTGGACCAGGTGGTGGTGCTGCCTTTTGATGCGCGGCTGGCCAGCCAATCGCCCGAAGACTTCATCCAGCAGGTGCTGGTGCAGGGCCTGGGCGTGCGCTACGTGCTGGTCGGCGACGATTTCCGCTTTGGCGCCAAACGCGCGGGTGACTACGCCATGCTCGACGCCGCAGGCCAGCGCCTGGGCTTTGACGTGGCGCGCATGAACAGCTACGAGGTGCATGGCCTGCGCGTGTCCAGTTCGGCCGTGCGCGAGGCACTGGGCCAGGGCCGCATGCAGGACGTGACCGCCTTGCTGGGCCGCCCCTACAGCATCAGCGGCCATGTGGTGCATGGGCGCAAACTGGGCCGCGAACTGGCCGCCACTAAGGAGGGCGCGGGCGACGGCTTTCGGACCCTGAATTTGCGTTTCTCGCACTGGAAACCCGCCGCCAGCGGCATCTTTGTGGTGCAGGTGCATGGCCTGGCCCAACAGGCCCTGAAGGGCGTAGCCAACTTAGGCATCCGGCCCTCGCTGGACCCGAATGATGTGAATGGCGGCCGCGTGCTGCTCGAGACCCACGCCTTCGACTGGCCCGCCCATCTGGGGGCCGAGGGGGGCTACGGTAAAATCATCCGCGTGGACTTGCTGCATAAACTACACGACGAGCTCAAATACGACGGTCTGGACGCCCTGACACAGGGCATTGCCAAAGACTGCGACGATGCACAAGCGTGGTTTGCCTCCCGCCATGGTGAAACCAGCCGCCAAACCACCCGCGACCGAATTTGACGCTCCGGCCCTCGTTTGCTGCCCTTCGACAGGCTCAGGGCGAACGACCTCCACGGCCCACCCCCTCTTGATCTCTCCGAACGGCCCGCCGCTCGGGCTGAGCTTGTCGAAGCCCTCTCGACCCGACGCACCATGACCGACAAAAACCAAAACCCCGACACCCGCATCAACATGATGGACACCCCCTTCCCGATGCGCGGCGACCTGCCCAAGCGCGAGCCGGGCTGGGTCAAAGACTGGAACGACAGCGGTCTGTACAAAAAACTGCGCGCCGCGCGCCAGGGTGCCCCACTGTTCGTGCTGCACGACGGCCCGCCCTACGCCAATGGCAAGCTGCACATCGGCCACGCGCTCAACAAAGTGCTCAAGGACATGATCGTCAAGTCCAAGCAGCTCGCTGGCTTTGACGCGCAATACATCCCTGGCTGGGACTGCCACGGCCTGCCGATCGAAAACGCGATTGAAAAACTGCACGGCCGCAACCTGTCCAGAGACGACATGCAGGCCAAGAGCCGCGCCTTTGCCACCGAGCAGATCGGCCAGCAGCGCGAAGACTTCAAGCGCCTGGGCGTGCTGGGCGACTGGGAGCGCCCCTACCGCACCATGGACCCGGCCAACGAAGCGGGCGAAATCCGCGCCTTCAAACGCGTGATCGAGCGCGGTTTTGTGTACCGCGGCCTCAAGCCCGTGTACTGGTGCTTTGACTGCGGCTCGTCGCTCGCGGAATTCGAGATCGAATACGCCGACAAAAAGAGCGACACGCTGGACGTGGCTTTTGAAGCCGACAACTACACCGCCCTGGCCGCCGCCTTCGGCCTGCCCCAACTGCCTGGCGACGGCACCAAGAAAGCCTTTGCCGTCATCTGGACCACCACCGCCTGGACCATTCCCGCCAACCAAGCCCTGAACGCCCACCCCGAGCTGGAATACGCCCTGGTGGACACACCGCGCGGCGTGCTGCTGTTGGCCGCCAGCCTCGTCGAAAAATGCCTGGAGCGCTACAAACTCCAAGGCACCGTGATCGCCACCACCGTGGGCGAAAAATTGCGTGGTCTGGTGTTCCGCCACCCGCTGCACGACACCGTGACAGCCGAAGAAGGCGGCCAATACAGCTACCGCCGCACATCGCCGCTGTACCTGGCCGAGTACGTGACCGCCACCGACGGCACCGGCATCGTGCACTCGTCGCCTGCCTACGGCGTGGACGACTTCAACTCCTGCGTGGCCAACGGTCTGAAATACGACGACATCCTGAACCCGGTGCAAGGCAACGGCGTGTACGCCGAAGAATTGCCCTTCTTTGGCGGCCAGCACATCTGGAAAGCCTGCGCCCGCGTGATCGAGGTGCTGGGCCAGAGCGACCGCCTGCTGTCCACCGTGGAAATCACCCACAGCTACCCCCACTGCTGGCGTCACAAAACGCCCGTCATCTACCGCGCTGCCGCCCAGTGGTTTGTGCGCATGGACGAGGGCGAGGGTGTGTTCACGAAGGACAAAGCGCCCAAAACCCTGCGCCAGCTGGCGCTCGACGCCATCGAGCAAACCCAGTTCTACCCCGAAAACGGCAAATCGCGCCTGCGCGACATGATCGCCAACCGCCCGGACTGGTGCATCTCGCGCCAGCGCTCATGGGGCGTGCCTGTGCCCTTCTTCCTGCACAAGGACAGTGGCGAGCTGCACCCGCGCACCATGGCCATCCTGGACCAAGCGGCTGACATTGTGGAAAAGGGCGGCATCGAAGCCTGGAGCCGCGTGACGGTGGAAGAGATGCTGGGCGCACAAGACGCGCCCCACTACACCAAGAGCACCGACATTCTGGAGGTCTGGTTCGACTCCGGCTCCACCTTCCAGCATGTGCTGCGCGGCAGCCACAAAGACGCTTACGGCGTGCCGCCTTTCCACAACTCACCAGACAATTCCAGCCCTGAGGCCGACCTGTACCTGGAAGGCCACGACCAGCACCGCGGCTGGTTCCACTCTTCGCTCTTGCTGGGCTGCGCCCTGTACGACCGCGCGCCTTACCGGGGCCTCTTGACCCACGGCTTTGCCACCGACGGCCAGGGTCGCAAGATGAGCAAGAGTTTGGGCAACACGGTGGACCCGCAAACCGTGACCAGCAAAATGGGCGCTGAAATCGTGCGCCTGTGGGTGGCGTCCACCGATTACTCGGGCGACCTGAACATCGACGACAAAATCCTGGCCCGCGTGGTCGATGCCTACCGCCGCATCCGCAACACCTTGCGTTTTTTGCTGGCCAACGTGAGCGACTTCGACCCGGCGCTTGATGCCGTGCCCGACGACCAGCTGCTGGAAATCGACCGCTTTGCGCTGGCCCGCGCTGCCCAGTTGCAGGCCGACATCCGCGCCCACTTCGACATGTACGAATTCCACCCCGTGGTCTCCAAGCTGCAGATTTACTGCTCGGAAGACCTGGGCGCGTTCTATCTGGATGTGCTGAAAGACCGCCTGTACACCACCGCCCCCAAGTCGCTGGCCCGCCGCAGTGCGCAAACCGCGCTCTACCGCATCACCCACGGCATGCTGCGCTGGATGGCGCCCTTCCTGTCCTTCACCGCCGAAGAAGCCTGGAGCACCTTTGGCCAGTCGGAGTCCATCTTCCTGGAGACCTTCAGCGACTTCGGTGCGGCCGATGCCGCGTTGCTCACCAAATGGGCCCGCATCCGCGAAATCCGCGACCTGGTGAACAAAGACATCGAAAACCTGCGCTCTGCTGGCCAGGTGGGGGCCTCGCTGCAAGCCGAGATCACGCTCACCGCGCCTGCCGCTGACCACGCCCTGCTGGCCAGCCTGGGCGCGGACATCAAGTTCGTGTTCATCACCTCCAAAGTCACTGTGCAGGCGGGCGATGCATTGGCCGTGCAAGTGACGCCCAGCCAAGCCACCAAATGCGAGCGCTGCTGGCACTACGCGGACGACGTGGGTGTTGATGCCGCCCACCCCACGATCTGCGGCCGCTGCATCAGCAACCTGCACGGCACGGGCGAAACCCGCCAGATCGCCTGAAGTTCACGCACCCACTAGACAAGGCAAACCCATGGCCAGCTCCAGAAAATTCGGCAAAGGCGGCTCCGGCAAAAGCCCCGGCATGGCGCTCTGGCTGGGCATCGCCCTCTTGGTGCTGCTGCTCGACCAGTTCACCAAGGTGCTGGTGCTGGGCGCCTTCCAGCTGGGCGACAGCACGCCCATCACCTCGTTTTTCAACCTGGTGCGGGTGCACAACCATGGCGCGGCGTTTTCGTTTTTGGCGGGCGCTGGCGGCTGGCAGCGCTGGTTTTTCACCGGCATCGGCGTGGCGGCGGCCCTCTTCATGGTCTGGATGCTGCGCGCCCACCCCGGCCAAAAACTCTTTGGCCTGGCCATCTCGCTGATTTTGGGCGGCGCAATTGGCAACGTGATCGACCGCCTGCTGCACGGCTATGTGGTCGACTTTCTGGACTTCTACTGGGGCACCTGGCACTTCCCGGCCTTCAATGTGGCCGACAGCGGCATCAGCGTGGGCGCGGCCCTGCTGATCCTGGACGAAATCCTGCGGGTGCGGCGCGGGCGTTGACCTGCCGAACTTGGCCCGAGTCGATGCCGTGATGAACCGTCCCTCCCTCGACCTGACACCGCTGCGTCAAGTGCTCGCCTCTTTGGAAGACGGCCTCGACGTGGTGCGCGATGCCGCGTGGTTCAACCAGCAAAACGACAAAGTTCGCCACACCCTGATCGCTGGCGTGATCCAGAACTTCGAGTTCGTTTACGAAATCAGCACCAAGATGCTGCGCCGTCGACTCGAAATGGATGCCCTCAACCCCAGCGAGATCGACTTCGCAAACTTTCGGGATGTGTTGCGCATTGCAGCCGAAAAAGGCCTGATCTCGGACGTGCCTGCCTGGTTTGCTTACCGCCAGATGCGCAACATCACGGCCCACACCTACGACCATCAGAAAGCCCAGCAGGTCTACGAAGGCACGCAAGCTTTCATGCTCGATGCCCGCCTTTTGCTGGCCCGCCTGGAAGACGCGGGTGTCTGAAGCCCAAGACGGCGTGCAAGACCGCGAATGGGCACTGGTGCGCCGCATCTTGGCGGCTTGGCTGCCGGGACGCGAAGTGCGCCTCTTCGGCTCCCGTGCGCGGGGTGCGCCCAAGCCCTATTCCGACCTCGACCTGGTCATCATGGGTGACACGCCCACCGACTTGAGCACGTTGGGGCAGCTGCAGGAGGCCTTCGCCAGCAGCGACTTGCCTTGGCGAGTCGACTTGGTGGACTGGGCCACGACCTCCGCCGAATTTCGCGCCCACATTGCCACGCACAGCACGTCACTGCCCTCATCCCCGGCTGTGTAAACCGCCGCAAAGCCGCTTGCGGTAAGCTCTCATCCAGATTCTTTGAACACGGAGATCCCCATGCCCGGATTGCTGCCCCACATCGACCCCGATGGCCTGCTTGAGTTTTCGGTGGTCTACACCGATCGCGCCCTGAACCACATGTCCAAACGCTTTGGCGGCGTGATGACCGACATCTCGCGCATGCTCAAAACCGTCTACGGCGCGCACTCGGTCGCACTGGTCCCCGGCAGCGGCACCTTTGGCATGGAGTCTGTGGCCCGCCAATTTGCCACCCACCAGCATGTCATGGTCATCCGCAACGGCTGGTTCAGCTTCCGCTGGACGCAGATTTTTGACATGGGCCAGATCCCCAAGAGCCACAGCGTGCTCAAGGCCCGCCGCATCGCAGACGGCGCGCAAGCGGCCTGGGCCCCTGCCCCGATCGCCGAAGTGACCGCTGCCATTGCCGCCGAAAAACCCGCCTTGGTGTTTGCCCCCCACGTCGAAACCGCGGCCGGCATGATCCTGCCCGACGATTACCTCAAGGCCGTGGCCGATGCGGTTCACACCGTGGGCGGCCTGTTCGTGCTCGACTGCATCGCCTCGGGCGCGATGTGGGTGGACATGAAGGCCACGGGCGTGGATGTGCTGATCAGCGCCCCGCAAAAAGGCTGGAGCAGCTCACCCTGCTGCGCCATGGTCATGATGAGCGAACGTGCCCGTAAGGCGATTGACAGCACCACCAGCACCACCTTTGCCATGGATCTGAAAAAGTGGCTGCAGGTGATGGAGACCTACGAAGGCGGTGGCCACATGTACCACACCACCTTGCCCACCGACGCCCTGCAGCGCCTGCAGGAAGCCATGCTGGAAACCGAGGCCTACGGCTTTGCCAAGGTACGCGAAGAGCAAATGGCGCTGGGCCGCGCGGTGCGCGCCTTGCTGCTGGAGCACGGCTTTCCCAGCGTGGCCGCGCCCGGCTTCGAAGCCCCCGGTGTGGTGGTGAGCTACACCACCGACCCCGAGATCCAGAGCAGCAAGAAGTTCCTGGCGCTGGGCCTGCAAACGGCCGCAGGCGTGCCGCTGCAGTGCGACGAACCCGCCGATTTCCGCACCTTCCGCATGGGCCTGTTCGGTCTGGACAAATGGCACCAGGTGCCGCGCACGCTGCAACACCTGCGCGATGCGCTGGAGACCATCGCGCCGAAGGCCAAGTTGGCGGCCTGATTCAGGTCAATCGCCTAATAAAAAAACCGCTGCCCTCAGGGCAGCGGTTTTTTTCATCTTGGGCCGACGCTGGACAGCGCCAACGCCCCGACCATCACAAGGTGATGATGGTGCAACCCGTGGTCTTGCGGGCTTCCAGGGCCTTGTGCGCTTCCTGAATTTGCGCGAGGGGGAAGGTCTGGTCGATGTGGATCTTGACCTTGCCGCTGGTCACCGCTTCGAACAAATCATCGGCCATGGCCTGGGTGTTTTCGCGGGTGGTGATGTGGCTGAACAGGGTCTGGCGCGTCACATAAATCGAGCCCTTGGGGCCCAAAATGCCAGGGGCAAACGGGGCCACCGGGCCTGAGGCATTGCCAAAACTGGCCATCAAACCAAACGGGGCCAGACAGTCGAGCGACTTGTCCCAAGTGTCCTTGCCCACCGAGTCGTACACCACCTTCACGCCCGCGCCACCCGTGATCTCTTTGACCTTGGCCTGGAAGTCTTCGGTCGAATAATTGATGCAGAACTCGGCGCCGTTGGCCTTGGCCAGTGCACACTTGGCGTCGCTGCCCGCCGTGCCAATCAGGCGCAGGCCCAGGGCTTTGGCCCACTGGCAAGCGATCAGGCCCACACCACCGGCAGCCGCGTGGAACAACACGAAATCACCCGCCTTCAGGCCGCCTTGCGGCAAGGTGCGCTTGAGCAGGTACTGCGCCGTCAAACCCTTGAGCATCATGGCCGCGCCCGTCTCGAACGAGATCGCATCGGGCAGCTTGCACACGCACTTGGCGGGCATCACGCGCACTTCGCAGTAGCTGCCGGGCGGCTGGCTGGCGTACGCGGCGCGGTCGCCCACTTTCAGGTGCGTCACGCCCTCGCCCACGGCTTCGACCACGCCCGAAGCTTCCATGCCCAGCTTCAGGGGCATGGGCAGCTGGTACAAGCCACTGCGCTGGTACACGTCAATGAAGTTCAGGCCGATGGCTTTGTGGCGGATGCGGATCTCGCCGGGGCCGGGTTCGCCCACGGTCACGTCGACCAGCTTCATGACTTCGGGACCACCGTGTTGGTCGATCTGGACTGCAAGGCTCATGGGAAATTCTCCTGATGGTTGAAATGCGGGCATGCCACGTCAGCATGTCGATGGAGCGAGACTTTGCCATGAATTTCACCGCGGTGTGGGACAGGTCGGTGACAGCCACAGTCGACGCTCCGGACTTGTGCCATCCGGCCATGAGGACTGCTGGGTGACAGCGGGAAAACCCGAACACCGCTACAGTCGCCTGATGACTCCAAAACTCTCTCCCGTCACCGCCCTGCTGTTGACGGTGCCGCCCTTGATGTGGGCGGGCAACGCGGTAATTGGCCGCCTGATCAGCCCCTTGGTGCCCCCCATCACCCTGAATTTTTTGCGCTGGGCTGTCGCCCTGTTCATTTTGTTGCCCCTGGCCAGTTGGGTGCTGCGCCCGGGCAGTGGCCTGTGGACACACTGGAAACGTTTTGGCCTGCTCAGCCTGCTGGGCGTGGGTTGCTACAACGCGCTGCAATACCTGGCGCTGCAAACCTCCACGCCGCTGAACGTGACCCTGGTCGCGGCCAGCAGCCCAGTGTGGATGCTGGCCATCGGCGCCTTGTTTTTTCAGACGCCTGTTCGTCGGGCGCAGGTGCAAGGCGCGTTGTTGTCGGTGCTGGGTGTGGCCGTGGTGCTGTCGCGCGGCGACTGGGCACAGCTGATGGCCGTGCGGCTGGTGGTGGGTGACTTTTTCATCCTGCTGGCCACGGCTTGCTGGGCCTGGTACAGCTGGCTGCTCAGTCGCCGGGACGAGCCCGAAGCCATCCGCCAGGATTGGGCAGCGTTCTTGCTGGCGCAGGTGGTTTTCGGGCTGGGCTGGTCAGGCCTGTTTGCAGGCCTGGAATGGGGCCTGACCGACGCCCACATCAACTGGGGCTGGCCGCTCATCAGCGCCTTGGCATTTGTGGCGGTCGGCCCTGCCGTGCTGGCCTACCGCTGCTGGGGCTTGGGCATCCAGCAGGCCGGTCCCGCCGTGGCAGGCTTTTTTGCCAACCTCACCCCGGTGTTTGCGGCCATCATGTCGGCCGCCTTTCTGGGCGAGTTGCCACAGGCTTACCACGGCCTGTCGTTTGCTCTGATCATTGGCGGCATCTGGGTGTCATCGCGGCGCTGACACCCGGACAAAACGCAAAAACACAAACCGTCAGAAAGTTCCCGCGTAAGCCCCGCCATCGGCCAACACGTTCTGGCCCGTCATGTAAGCCGCGTGCTGGCTGCACAAGAAGGCACAAATCGCACCGAACTCCTGCGGGTTGCCGTAGCGCCCGGCCGGGATTTGCGCTTGCTGGATGGCGCGCATCTCTTCCACCGTCTTGCCCTGCTTTTGCGCCATCGCGGGCAAGGTCGAGCGGATGCGGTCGGTGTCGAATTTGCCAGGCAGCAGGTTGTTGATGGTCACGCCCTGTGCCGCAATCTTGCTGCGCGAAGCACCCGCCACAAAACCCGTCAGGCCGCTGCGCGCGCCGTTGGACAAGCCCAGCACATCGATGGGCGCTTTCACCGCGCTGGAGGTGATGTTGACGATGCGGCCAAAGCCGCGTGCGGCCATGCCGTCCACGGTGGCCTTGATGAGCTCGATGGGGGTGAGCATGTTGCCGTCGATGGCCTTGATCCAGGCCTCGCGGTTCCAGTCACGGAAGTCGCCGGGGGGCGGGCCACCCGCGTTGGTGACCACGATGTCGTAGGCCTTGCCGGGGCCACCGGCCACGTTCCAGATGGCTTCGCGCCCGGCTTCGGTGGTGATGTCTTGCGCCACCGCGATCAGCTGGACTTGGCCACCTGTTTCGGCACGCAAGTCATCCACCGCCTTGTTCAACACTTCGGCGCCGCGCGCCACCATGACCACGTTCACGCCTTCCAGCGCCAAGGCCCGTGCGCAACCCCAGCCCAAGCCTTTGCTTGCGCCACCCACCAACGCCCATTTGCCTGCAATGCCCAAATCCATGTCGATCTCCTGAAGTTGAAGTTGTGCGGCCCTTTGGCCGCGTCAAGTGCTGCGGCCGGATGGCCGCGTGACCCAAAACACACCGCTCAGCACCAGAAGGGTTCCCGCGATGATCCATGCGTTGAAAGGCTCGCCCAGAATCCACACGCCCATCAGCAAGGTGGACATCGGGCCGATCATGCCCGTCTGCGAAGTCAATGCCGGCCCGATGCGTTCAATCGCCATCATGACCAGCAACACCGGCAGCACGGTGCAAGCGGTGGCATTGAGCAGTGACAGCCACAGCACCGGCTCGGGCACCCACGCGGAAGACAGGGGCCGCAGCAAAGCGAACTGCAGCAGACAAAAGCCACAGGCCGCTGACGTGGCCAGCCCGGCCAGGCGCAAAGAACCCAGCCGCTGGACCAGCTGGCCACTGTAAGTCAGGTAGACCGCATAGGTCACGGCGCTCAAAAACACCAACAAGGCGCCCCAGGCGGCATGCGGCCCGGCCAGACTGACCTCGTGCCCGAACACGAGCAACACGCCCGAATAACTGATGGCCATCGCCACGCCTTGCCGGTGCGCGATGCTTTTTTTGAAGAGCAACCAACCCAGCACCAGCACCAAGGTGGGGTTGAGGTACAGGATCAATCGCTCCAGCGAGGCGCTGATGAACTCCAGCCCCCAAAAGTCCAGAAAGCTCGACAGGTAATAGCCACAAAAACCCAGCCCCACCACCCCCAGCCAATCACGCCGACTCAACGCTGCCTTGCCGCGCCCGGCCCACCAGGCCATAAGCACAAACAAAGGCAAGGCGAACAGCATGCGCCACATGACCAGGGTCACCGCGTCCACGCCGTGGCGGTACGCCAGTTTGACGATGATGGCTTTGCCGCTGAAGGCGATCGAGCCCGCAGCGGCCAAGAGCAAGCCTGAAGTGAGCTGCGGCGCTGCGCTGGCCGTCATCAAAAGCCCACGGCCTGCCCATCGCGGCGCGGGTCACTGGCAGCCATGTAGCCTTCCACACCCGGTTGGCCCATGCGCCAGATGAACTGGCCGGCACCAAAGTCCTGGTAAGAGTCGTTGATGATGTCCAGCTGGTGGCCGCGCGCGATCAGCTCCTGCACGGTGGCGCCATTCATCGCCGCTTCGACGTTGATGTTCAGGCCCGTGTTGAAGCGCCAGCGCGGTGCGTCGCAAGCCGCTTGCGGGTTCTGCCCGTAGTCGAGCATGCGCACCAGGGTTTGCATGTGGCCCTGCGGCTGCATGTTGCCGCCCATCACGCCGTAGCTCATCACAGGCTGACCGTCTTTGGTGAGGAACGCCGGGATGATGGTCTGGAACGGCCGCTTGCCCGGCATGACCAGGTTGGCGGGGTTTTGGCCCTTCAAATCGGTGCTGAAACCGTGACCCCGGTTTTGCAGGCTGATGCCGTAAGTCGGCTCGACCACGCCCGAACCAAAGCCCATGTAGTTGCTCTGGATGAAGCTGATCATCATGCCGTTTTCGTCGGCGGCCGTGAGGTAAATCGTGCCGCCCTTGACCGGGTTGCCCGCCTTGAAGTCTTGCGCCTTTTTCATGTCGATCAGCTTGGCGCGGCTGGCCAGATAGGCCGGGTCCAGCATTTGCTCGGGCGGCAACTCCATGAAGCGCGGGTCGGCCACGTAGCGGTACACGTCGGCAAAGGCCAGCTTCATGGCTTCGATCTGCAGGTGTTGCGAGTCGGCGCTGTCCACCTTGTGGCTGGCCAGGTCGAAGTTGGACAGGATGCCCAGCGCGATCAGCGCGGCGATGCCTTGGCCGTTGGGCGGGATCTCGTGCAGGGTGTAACCCCGGTAGTCTTGCGCCATGGGCTTGACCCACTCGGGCTTGAAGTCGGCCAGGTCTTTGGCGGTGATGCTGCCGCCGTTGTCTTTGGCAAAACGCTCGATGGCTTCGGCGATCTCGCCGCCGTACAGGGCCTGGCCTTTGGTGGCGGCAATGGCCTTGAGGCCCCGCGCCGCGTTCTTGAACTGGAACAACTCGCCCACCTGCGGCGCGCGCCCCCAAGGCAAAAAGCTTTGCGCAAAGCCGGGTTGCGACTGCAGCTCGGGCGTGGCCGCAGCCCACTTCTGCTGCACCACCACGGGAATCAAATAACCGCGCTCGGCCACTTCGATGGCGGGCTCCAGCAGGTCGGCAAAAGGCAGCTTGCCAAAGCGCTCACTCAGAGCCACCCACCCGGCCACAGCCCCTGGCACGCTGACCGAGTCAAAGCCGCGCTTGGGCGGTGTTTTGGTCTCGGCACCGTATTTGTGGTGAAAGTATTCCGGTGTCCAGGTCGCAGGCGCGGGGCCGGAGGAGTTGAGACCGTGCAGCGCTTTGCCGTCCCAAAGAATGGCAAACGCGTCCGAACCCAAGCCACAGCTCACGGGCTCGGTCAGGGTGATCACGGCGGCAGCGGCGATGGCGGCATCGACCGCATTGCCACCCTTGAGCATCATGCGCAGACCCGCTTGCGCGGCCAGCGGGTGCGAGGTGGAGACCACATTGCGCGCAAACAGCGGCAAGCGGGTGCTGGTATAGGGGAACTGGTAATCGAAGTTCATGTCATTCCAAGGTGATCTTACGTTCGGTGATGATCTTTTTCCATTTGGCCGATTCCTTGGCCAGCATGGCGCTGAACTGGGCCGGCGTGCCGCCCACAGGCTCAATGCCAAAGCGTTGCAACTTGTCCAGGACTTCGGGGTCTTTCAAGACCTGATTGGCGGCAGTGTTGACACGGCTGACCACCTCGGCGGGCAAATCCTTGGGGCCAAACAGACCGAACCAGGTGTTGGACTCGTAACCGGGCAACACATCGGCAATGGCGGGCACGCCGGGTGCCAAAGGCGTGGCCTTGAGCGAGGTCACCCCCAAAGCGCGCAAACGGCCATCGCGCACATGCGGCATGCCGGTGGGCAAGCTGTCAAACAGCACATCGACCTTGCCACTGACCAGATCGGGGATGGCCAGGGCCGTGCCTTTGTAGGGGATGTGCACCACAAACACATCGGCCTGCGCCTTGAACAACTCGGCCGACAACTGCACGATGGTGCCATTGCCACTCGATGCGTAATTCAGACGACCCGGGTTCTTTTTGGCGTACTCGATCCACTCCTTCACCGTCTTGGCCGGCGAGCTGTTGGGCACCAGCATGATGCTCGGCGCGTTGCCCACCTGGCTGATGGGGGTGAAGTCGCGCACCGCGTCGTAAGGCATCCGCGGGTTCAGGTTCGGGCCAATCGAGTGCGTGCTGGAGGTGGACAAGAGCAAGGTGTAGCCATCGGGGTTGGCCTTGGCCGCCAGGTCTGAGCCCAGTGTGCCGCCCGCACCGGGGCGGTTCTCGACCACCAAAGAGGCCCCCAGTTTTTCACCCAGTTTTTGCGACAAGGTGCGGGCGAACAAATCGGTGGCGCCACCTGCAGGAAACGGCACGATCAAGCGCACAGGTTTGGTGGGGTAATTCTGGGCATGCACGCCCCCCCATGTCACCAGGACCAGCGCTGCAGCGCACAGGTTGCGAAGCCAATTTCTTTTTTCCATGAAACCCTCCTGAACAGGACCAACTTGCCAAGCAAGAAAAACAGCATTTTCTCAGACGCAGCACAGGCCTGCTGCACCCAAGCGACAAAGCCACGAAATCACCACATCCCCCTGAGCCACCAACGAAAACGGCCTCCGAAGAGGCCGTTGTCAAACGATCAAAAAAGCAGCATCAGTCTTCGACGAACGCCTCTTCCCGTTTGGACTTGATGGACGGCAGCGTCACAATGATCAGCAGCAACACAGCCGCCGCCAGCAAACCTGCCGACAAGGGGCGTGTGACAAACACGCTCCAGTCGCCACGCGACAAGAGCATGGCGCGGCGCAGGTTTTCTTCCATCATCGGGCCCAGAATGAAGCCCAGCAGCAAAGGCGCGGGCTCCATGCCGAGCTTGATGAAGGTGTAGCCCACCACACCGAACATGGCCACCATCCAGATGTCCCAGGTGTTGTTGTTGGTCGAGTACACACCGATCGCGCAGAACAGCACGATGGCCGGGAACAACCAGCGGTAAGGCACCGTCAGCAGCTTGATCCAGATGCCGATCAGCGGCAGGTTCAGGATGATCAGCATCGCATTGCCGATCCACATCGAGGCGATCAGCCCCCAGAACAGCTCGGGGTTGCTGGTCATCACCTGAGGGCCAGGCTGGATGTTGTGGATGGTCATCGCACCCACCATCAAGGCCATCACGGCGTTGGGCGGGATGCCCAAGGTCAGCAAGGGGATGAAGGAGGTTTGCGAAGCCGAGTTGTTGGCCGACTCGGGCGAGGCCACGCCACGGATGTTGCCTTGACCGAAAGGCACTTCGCCGGGGCGAAGTTTGGTTTTCTTCTCGATGGTGTAGGCCGCAAAAGCTGCCAACAAGGCACCGCCACCGGGCAGGATACCCAGGGCCGAACCCAAGGCGGTACCGCGCAACACGGCAGGCACCATGTTCTTGAAGTCTTGGGCATTGGGCATCAGGCCCGTCACTTTGGCGGTGAAGACTTCGCGGTCTTCTTCAGGCTTGGACAGGTTGGAGATGATCTCACCGTAACCGAACACACCCATGGCGATGGTGATGAAACCCACACCGTCGGTCAGCTCAGGAATGTCGAAGCTGAAACGGGCCACACCCGAGTTCACGTCGGTACCGATCAGGCCCATCAGCAGACCCAGAACAATCATGCCCACGGCCTTGATCAGGGAACCCGAAGCCAGCACCACAGCACCGATCAGGCCCAAAACCATCAGCGAGAAGTATTCGGCTGGGCCGAACTTGAACGCCACTTCGGTCAACGGCGCTGCAAAAGCCGCCAGAATCAAAGTGCCCACGCAACCGGCAAAGAACGAACCCAGACCGGCCGCAGCCAAAGCAGGACCAGCGCGACCTTTGCGGGCCATCTGGTAGCCGTCGATCATGGTCACGACCGAGGAAGCTTCACCCGGCAGGTTCACCAAAATCGCGGTGGTCGAACCACCGTATTGGGCACCGTAATAAATACCGGCCAACATGATCAGCGCAGCCACGGGGGGCAGCGCGTAGGTGGCAGGCAGCAGCATGGCAATAGTGGCCACAGGGCCCACGCCGGGCAAGACCCCAATCAGGGTACCGAGCAAACAGCCAATGAACGCGTAAATCAGGTTCTGAAAGGTGAAGGCCACCCCAAAACCCAGGGCGAGGTTGTCAAACAATTCCATGATTTTTTAATCCTCAACCGGTGATGAATGTGGGCCAGACTGGGAACTGCAATTTCAGCAGCAGCACGAATGCGCCGTAGCTGCCGATGGACAGGACCGTGGCCAAAACCAGAACTTCCTTGAGCTTGAAACTGTCTGCCGCCAGGCTGACCACCAAAGTGGTGCCATAAATGGCCGCAATCAATCCCATGGCAGGCAGGCCTATGCTCGGCAAGCCTCCCAACAAAATGCCAAACAGCAAGTTGCCAGCGATGATGAAGAACAAAGGCTTCCAGGCCCAGGAGCCAATCTTGTCGCCGCCCTGGGTTTCCACCGTCAAGGACTTGAACATGACAAACGCGCCGATGATGGCCAGCAAGATGCCCAGCAAAAGCGGGAAGTAGCCTGGCCCCATGCGGGCACCTGTGCCCACGTTGTAGTTGGTGGCGCCAAATGCGAAGGCGCCGCCTGCCACAAGGTAAAACAGTCCTGAGAAAAAGTCTTTTTGACTTTTGATGTTCACGAGATATCTCCTCTGATTTGAGTTGACGAGATTCTGCGTGAACATTCCGGTTTTATGGATGTGGGTTACACCTATGTCCCGGGGGTGACGAACACATGGTTAACCCTGATGTGCAGCGGGTGAATGCGCTTGTTTTTGGGTGCGTTCCTTCATTTGGCCAGCGGCTTGAACACCTTGAGCCATTTCAGTGCAGGCAGCCCCCATTTTTCTTCAATGGCGCTGGCCGCTTGGAGCAACGCATCGCGCGACGGACGGCTGGCGGTGCGCTGCGCCAGCACGATGGCGTTGCCCTCTCGCGTAGGCTTGAAAATCCAGACCGCGTCTTCGCCAAAGGCGGCACAGATTTTCTCCACACTCTCGCCGTAACTCGATGAACGGCCAAACAGGTTCACCGTCATGCAGCCTTGCGGGGTGAGCAGCTCGCGGCAATGGCGGTAAAAGTCGGGCGTGTCCAGCACCGGGGCCGCGGCCTCTTCGTCGTACAGGTCCACCTGCAGCGCATCCACGGTGCCGCGCCATTCGTCTTTCTGGATTTCCAGCGATGCGTCGGCCAGCACCACGCGCAGGCGTTCGTCGTCAGGCGGCAAACGGAACCAGCCCCGGCAAGCGTGCAGCACACCGGGGTTGAGCTCCACAGCGGTGCAGGTCATCTTGAGTTTTTTGTAGCAAAACTTGGTGATGGTGCCCGCCCCCAAGCCCAGCTGCATGGCATGTGCGCCCTTGACTTCATCGTGGGGGAAAAACAGCAACCAGCCGAACATGCGCTGCACATATTCGAGCTCGATGTCGAAGGGCCGGTCCAGAAACATGGAGCCCTGAATCCACTCGGTGCCCAGGTGCAGGTAACGGATCTCGCCGTCTTCAGAGAAATTGACTTCGGGCAGTTCCACGGGGACAGCGGATTTTTTACGGCTCATTCAAGGATTCTTTCGGGATTGGCCGCGCAGGCGGCATCGGATGTGTCGCGGGGCAACAGGTCATGCATTTGCATGACCGCGTGCCAGGCCACACGTTTTTGTTCAAAGGTCCAGGACGCATTTGCAGGACTGGTCGATGGTAGGCGATGCAACGAAACACGCCCGGCCAGGCCGGCTTGCGCCAGTGATTTTTCGACCACTTTGGCATGGCGGAAACTTTCGCCGCCGTTGTGGGCGATGGCGCTCAAGTGCGGGCAGCGCTGCAGCAGCGCCGGAAAGTCGTTCAGCTGCGCGTGGCGGATGGCGCTGTCGAGGCTGCCTTCACGCTCGCACTCGGCGTACACATCCCACACCCCCACGCCCTGGGCCAGCAGGCACTGACAGCGGCGGGCGTAGTCCCGGTCTGCAGGCCAAGGGGCATCGGGCCACAGCGCCTGCACGATGCGCCAGAAATGGTTTTGCGGGTGGGCGTAATACTGCTGCAACTGCAAAGACTTGACGCTGGGGAAACTGCCCAGCACCAGCACACGCGTGCCGGGCCCCACCAAGGGCGGCAAACCCTGCAAACGGGGGCTGGCCGATGACACGGTTGGCGCAGAGCTGCTCATGCGGCCGCCAGTTGGGGCAGGGCCCGCTGCGCGTTGGCGCGGGTGGCGGCCGCCAGATCGGCCAGGCTCAAGCCCCGCAAATTGGCCAGCACCTGCGCGATGCGCGGCAACTCGGCCGGGCTGTTGCGGCCCTGCGGCACGCCCAGCGCCCGCTGCTCGGCGGTCTGGTAGAGCCACTGCGGCGGGATGTCCGGCGCATCGGTCTCCAGCACCAGGGCGCTCAGGGGCAATTCGCAGGCCAGGCGGCGCAATTGCAAAGAGCGCTCGTAGGTCAGGGTGCCGCCAAAGCCCAGCACAAACCCCAGGTCCACAAAGGCCTGCGCCTGCTGGGTGCTGCCATTGAAAGCGTGCGCGATGCCGGAGACCACCGGGCACTGGCGCAGCCCTTTGAGCAACAAATCGGCCGAGCGCCGCACATGCAGGATCACGGGCAGGCCGTGCTTTCGGGCCAGCTTGAGTTGCGCGGTGTAAAAAAACCATTGCCGCTCGCGCATGTCGGGCGTGCACAGCTCGGGCACAAAAAAGTCCAGCCCGATCTCGCCCAACGCCACCAGACGCGGGTCATCGCGGCGCTCGGTCAATGCGCGGTCCAGCGCCAGCAGATCGGCTTCTTGCGCTTGCGGCACATACAAAGGGTGGATGCCCAAGGCGTAAGCGTCGCCATGCCGCTCGGCCCATTGCGCCACCTGGGGCCAGTGCGCGGCGTGCACCGCCGGGATCACACAACGCGTCACACCCGCTTGGCGGGCTGCTTCGCGCACCGCATCGCGGTCGGCGTCAAATTCGGCCGCGTCCAGGTGGCAGTGCGTGTCGATCCACATCCTGTCAAACAGGCGCTTGCAACACGCCCTTGACCAGATGCAGCTGCCGGTCGCAACGCGCCGCCAAAGCCTGGTCGTGTGTGACCACCACAAAAGCGGTGCCGCGCTCGCGGGCCAGTTGCAGCATCAGCGCAAACACGCCATCCGCCGTTTCGCGGTCCAGGTTGCCCGTGGGCTCGTCGGCCAGCACACAGGCCGGGTCGTTGACCAAGGCGCGGGCCAGGGCCACACGCTGGCGCTCGCCACCCGACAACTCCGAGGGGCGGTGGTGCAGGCGCTCACCCAAGCCCACGCGCTGCAACCAGCCCGTGGCCACGGCAGCGGCTTCGGCGCGGTCCTGCCTGCGAATCCACAGCGGCATGGCCACGTTGTCCAGGGCACTGAATTCGGGCAGCAAATGGTGAAACTGGTAGACAAAGCCCAGGTAGCGGTTGCGCCACTGGCCTTGCTCGGCCGCGCTCAGGGCCGACAGCAACTGGCCCTTCAATTGCACCGAACCTTGCGTGGGGGCATCCAGGCCGCCCAGCAAATGCAGCAAGGTGCTCTTGCCCGAGCCCGAAGCCCCCACGATGGCGAGTGTCTCGCCCGCGTGCACGGCCAGGTCCACGCCTTGCAGCACCGTCACATCCAGGCGCCCTTCGGTGAAGCGCTTGGTCAGGCCCTGGGCCTGCAGCACCACGGGGTTTTGCATCTCATTCATAGCGCAGCGCCTCCGCCGGGTTGACCTGGCTGGCACGCCAGCTGGGGTAGAGCGTGGCCACAAAAGCCAAGACCAAAGAGATGATGGCCACAGGCAGGATGTCGCTGGCCAAGGGCTCGCTGGGCATGCGGCTGATCAGGTAAATGTCGCGCGGCAAAAAGCTGGCGTTGAACAGTTTTTCCAGCGCAGGCACGATCACATCAATATTGAAGGCCACCAAAAGACCCAGCGCCAAGCCACTCATGGTGCCGATCACACCGACTGTCGCGCCCTGAACCACAAAAATACCCATGATGCTGCGGGGGCTGGCCCCCAGCGTGCGCAAGATCGCGATGTCGGCGCGTTTGTCCGTGACCGTCATCACCAGCGTGCTGACCAAATTGAAAGCCGCCACCGCCACGATGAGTGTGAGGATGATGAACATCATGCGTTTTTCGACCTGCACGGCGGCGAACCAGGTCTTGTTCTGCTGCGTCCAGTCGCGCACGAAAAATTGCGGTCCCAAGTCCAGCTGCAGGTCGCGCGCCACCTCACGCGCCTGGTGCAGGTCTCGCAACTTCAGGCGCACGCCGCTCGGGCCTTCCAGCCGGAACATGCGGGCGGCATCCTCCACGTGCATGAGGGCCAGCGCCGAGTCGTATTCGTAATGGCCTGACAAGAAGGTGCCCACCACGCCCATTTGCTTCATGCGCGGCACCACGCCTGCGGGCGTGACCTGGCCAGAGGGTGACACCAGGGTCACCGGGTCACCGTTTTGCAAGCCCAGGTTGTTGGCCAGATCGCGGCCCAGCACCAGGCTGAACTCGCCCGGCTGCAGGCGCTGCAGCACCCCGGCTTGGGTGTCGTTCGACAAATCGCTGACCTCGGGCTCCAACGCCGGGTCGATGCCACGCACCAGCACACCCTTCATGTCCTCGCCCCGCGCCAGCAAGGCCTGCGCGGTGATGAAAGGGGCTGCGCCCAGCACCTGCGGGTGCGCCTTCAGGCGGGCCAGCAAAGCGGGCAAATCGGCCACGGCCGCACCATCGGCGGCATAGACCTCGATGTGCGAGACCACACCCAGCATGCGGTCGCGCACCTCTTTTTGAAAACCGTTCATCACGCTCAGCACAATGATGAGCGCGGCCACCCCTAGGCCAATGCCCATCATGGACACCCCCGAGATGAAGGAAATGAAGCCGTTGCGCCGGGTGGCCCGGCCTGCGCGCGTGTAGCGCCAGCCCAGCACCAGCTCGTAGGGGATGTTCTTGAAAAAAGCCATAAGCCACTATTGTGCAATGCCCGCCCCACAAGCCCCCACCGGGGGGCCGTGAAATGTGAACGGCCAGCCACCATTGAGGACAATGGCCCGATGAAAACCCCTCCCAAATCCGCCGTCGCGCGCTTTTTTGCCCAAGAGTCCGCCCCAGGCATCGTCCTGGCCCTGGCTGCCTTGGCGGCTTTGCTGGTCAGCAATTCGCCCTGGGGGGCCTGGTACCAGTTTTTTCTGAGCATCCCCGGCCAGGTGCTCATTGGCGATCAGGCCCTGGTGCTGTCCAAGCCTCTGGTTGTGTGGGTCAATGACCTTTGGATGGCGGTCTTCTTCTTTTTGGTGGGGCTGGAGATCAAACGGGAGTTCCTGGAAGGCGAGCTCTCAGGGCCAGGCCAGCTGTTGCTGCCCGCTGTGGCGGCACTGGGGGGCATGCTCATGCCCGCCTTGATTTACACCGCCATCAATTGGGGGGACAGCACGGCCTTGCGCGGCTGGGCGATCCCGGCGGCCACCGACATTGCATTTGCTTTGGGCATCGTCGCCTTGCTGGGCTCGCGGGTGCCTGTGTCGCTCAAGGTGTTTCTGACCGCTGTGGCCATCATCGATGACTTGGGCGCGATCGTTGTCATTGCGCTGTTCTACACCGCCAACTTGTCCTGGCCCATGCTGGCGGGCGCACTGTTGTCGGGCGCATTGCTCTTCGTGTTGAACCGCCTGCGCATCACCCGGGTCGATGTTTACATCGTGGTGGGCCTGTTGATGTGGGTGTGCGTGCTCAAGTCCGGGGTCCACGCCACGCTGGCCGGGGTCATCACGGCCCTGGCCATCCCCATGCGCGATGCGCGTGGCCAGTCACCTCTGGCCAGCATCGAACACGGCCTGCACCCTTGGGTGGCCTTTGGGGTCTTGCCAATGTTTGCCTTCACCAATGCGGGCGTGGTGCTGGACGGGGTCAGCTTCAGCACCTTGATGTCACCTGTGCCACTGGGCATCGGCCTGGGTCTGGTCGCGGGCAAAGCCATCGGGGTCTTTGGCGCGGCACTCCTGATGGTCCGCAGCGGCCTGGCCCAAGCGCCTGCCCATGCGTCAACCCTGCAACTGTTGGGGGTGAGCATGTTGTGCGGCATCGGTTTCACCATGAGTTTGTTCATTGGCGGTTTGGCTTTTGCCGGGCTCGGCCCGCAGTTTGAACTCCAGCTCAAACTGGGGGTGCTGGGTGGCTCGCTCGTGGCAGGTGTGTTGGGCACTTGGCTGTTGCGCACCCAGCACCGCTCGCACGCCCGATGACCTCAACAGACAAAAACCGGCATGGTGTTTCCACTTAAAAAGTCGCAGCGGTGACGATTTTCAGCACGGCTCCGGTCTGAAATGCCGATGGCCCCATGAGACATCGGGCCCCACTGCACCACCAAGGAGACCCCTGTGATCACACGCCTGATGCCCCTGAGCGCCCTGGCCGCTGCCGCCCTGCTCAGCGCCTGCCAAACCGCCCCAGTCCAAACCGCTGTCCCACCGACCTCACCCGAAGTGGTGGGCGAATTTCGCAAAGGATCGGGTTACCTGAACGGCTACATCGACCGCAAGGAGCTGCCCGACAGCCTGGCCCTGGTGCCGCCCCCACCCGCCCCTGGCTCGGCCCGCCAGGCGGCCGATCTGCAGCTGCACCAGCAAACCCGAGCGCTGCGCGACACACCGCGCTGGACCTACGCGTTCAAGGACGTGAACCTGAAGTTCCCCGAAGCCGCTGGGGTGTTCTCATGTGCCCTGGACATGCCCATCTCGCAAGAGGCCACGCCCCACCTGAACATGCTGCTGCGCCGCAGTTTGGTGGACGCGGGCTTTGCGACTTACAAAGCCAAGGACCACTACAACCGCAAGCGCCCCTTTGCCGAACTGGGTGAAACCACCTGCGCCCCCAAGGAAGAAGCCCACTTGTCCAAAGACGGCTCCTACCCTTCAGGCCACGCGGCGCTGGGCTGGGCCTGGGGCCTGATCCTGGCGGGCCTGGCCCCGGACAAGGCCAATGCCTTGCTGCAACGCGGCCACGCCTTTGGCGACAGCCGCATGGTGTGCGGCGTGCACTGGCAAAGTGACCTGGAAGCCGGGCGCGTGGTGGGCGCCGCCGCCGTGGCCCGACTGCAGGCCGACCCGGTCTTTCAGGCCCAAGCCCAGCTGGCCAAAGCCGAGATTGCACAGGCCCGGGCCAAAGGCCTGAAGTCCGACCGCACCGACTGCGCGGCCGAAGCCGCTGCTTTGAAACGCTGAACCGGTAAAAACCAGCTTGCATGGGGCCTGCGACAATCAGGCCCCATGCACCTGATCATTCCCTATGCGGCCAGCAACGCCTTCACCGGCCCCGAGGTCTGGGCCGGTTGGCAGCTGCCCCATCTGCAAGCCCTGCTGAGTCTGCTGCAGCGCCAGCAGGTGCTGCAAGACCCCATCCCCACACCGCTGCATTTGCCGCACGAACGCCTGCAGGCGCTTGCCTTGGGCTGGTCCCTTGAAACCCTGGCCCTGCCCTGGGCCGCCTGGCACCAGGCCCAGCAAGGTCAGGCCGGTGCCGAGCCCCAAGCCTGGATGACGCCCTGCCATTGGCAAATTGGCATGGACGAGGTGGTCATGGCCGACCCGGCGCATTTGCACCTGTCCGACGATGAATCGCAGCACCTTTTGCAGGCCATGCAACCCTTCTTGCAGGAAGACGGCCTGCACGTCACCTGGCACAGCGCCTTGCTTTGGCATGTCCAAGGGGCGCTGCTGGCCGACGTGCCCACCGCCTCGCTGGACCGGGTGATTGGCCAGAACGTGAAGCCCTGGATGCCTGATCATCCGGCAGCCCGCCCCTTGCAGCGCCTGCAAAGCGAGATGCAAATGCTGCTCTACAACCATCCGGTCAACGATGCCCGAGAAGCCAAGCGGCTGTTCACCGTCAACGCCTTCTGGCTGCACGGCGCAGGCACGCTGCCTGCCGCCACGCCAGCCACCTCAAAGTCCACACCCGCGTCAGTGACCGTCGCGGACGCTCTGCGCAGCAGCGCTTTGCATGGCGATTTGCAGACCTGGCGGCAAGCTTGGCAGCAGCTCGATGCCACGGCCGTGGCCGACCTGTTGCAACACGTTAAAACCACGGGCCAAGGCACGCTCAGCCTGTGCAGCGAACACGCGGCCCACACCTACACCGCCGCACCTGCCGCGTGGCACCAAAAAATCACCAAGCTTTTCAACAAACCCTCTCCTGCAGCGGCACTCCAAGCCCTCATCACCTCCTGAACATCCCTGAATCGCCCCATGAATTTGCTCACCCGAGATGTGCCCCCCCGCAGCGCCTGGGCGCTGGAACAAGCGGGCATCCACCCGCTGCTGGCCCGCCTGTACGCCGCCCGGGGCGTGCAGTCCAAAGACGAACTCGACGACGCCCTGAACCTGCTGCTGCCCCCGGCCGGCATGTTGGGCACCACGGAAGCCGCCCAGCTGCTGGCCGACGCCATCGCGCACAACAAGCGCCTGTGCATCGTGGCCGATTACGACTGCGACGGCGCCACCGCCTGCGCCGTGGGCGTGCGCGGCCTGCGCATGCTGGGGGCGAAAAACGTGAGTTATCTGGTGCCCGACCGCGTGGTCGACGGCTACGGCCTCACGCCCACCATTGCCCAGCGCGTGCACCAACAAGGCGCCGATGTGCTGATCACGGTGGACAACGGCATCGCCAGCGTGGCGGGCGTGCAAGCAGCGCAAGCGCTGGGCCTGCAGGTGCTGGTGACCGACCACCATTTGCCCGGCAGCGAACTGCCCAGCGCCGAAGTCATCGTCAACCCCAACCAGCCCGGTTGCGGCTTTGCCAGCAAGTCCATCGCAGGCGTGGGCGTGATGTTTTACGTGCTGCTGGCCCTGAGGGCCGAGCTGCGCCAGCGCGGCGTGTTTGACGTGAGCCACCAACCGCGCCTCGACGCCCTGCTGCCCCTGGTGGCTTTGGGCACCGTGGCCGACGTGGTCAAGCTCGACGCCAACAACCGCCGCCTGGTGGCGCAAGGCCTGCGCCGCGTGCGTGCGGGTGCCCTGCCCCCAGGCATGGCCGCGCTCATGCGGGCGGCCAGCCGCGAAACCGCCAGGGCCACGACCTTTGACTTTGGCTTTGCCCTGGGGCCGCGCATCAACGCCGCTGGTCGCCTGGCCGACATGACACTCGGCATCGAATGCCTGCTGACCGACGACGCAGGCCGCGCCGACGAGCTGGCCAAACAACTGGACGCGATCAACCGCGAACGCCGCGTGATCGAAGGCGACATGCGCGAGATGGCCATGGAAATGGCCGAGTCGCTGTTTGACGAAGGCGACGAGCCGCCGCCCGCCATTTGCGTGTTCGACCCGGATTTTCACGAAGGCGTGGTGGGCATCGTGGCCTCGCGCATCAAGGACAAACTGCACCGTCCCACTTTTGTGTTCGCGGCCAGCAGCGCTCCGGGCAAGGAGCACGAACTCAAAGGTTCGGGCCGCTCGATCGCGGGCTTTCATTTGCGCGACGCGCTCGACCTGGTGGCCAAACGCGCACCGGGCGTGCTGCTGCGCTTTGGCGGCCACGCCATGGCGGCAGGCTGCACGATTGCCGAAGAGCATCTGGATGTCTTCGAGGAAACGCTGAACCAGGTGGCCATGGAATGGCTGGACGCGGCCACGCTGCAGCGCCGCCTGGAAACCGATGGCCCTCTGCCTACCGAATACCGCCGGGTCGATCTGGTGGAGATGCTGCACCACGAGGTCTGGGGCCAGGGCTTTGCACCGCCCGTGTTTTGCGAAGAGATCGAGATCGTGTCGCAGCGCTTGGTGGGCGAGAAACACCTCTCCCTCAAGATGAAGCACCAAGGCCAGCCGGTGGACGGCATCTGGTTTGGCCGGACCGAGCCTTTGCCCGCACGCGTCAAGCTGGCCTACCGCCTCGACGCCGACGAGTGGCAGGGCCAAAAGCGGGTGCGCTTTTTGGTGGAAGGCGCGGAGCTTTGAAAAAAGTCGGACCTGAAGGTGCGACCTACAGGGAGCGTCTCTGGTAGGTCGGCGGCTTCAGCCCCGACATGCCTCTCAGTGCTTGGTCGCGACCTTGGACTGCAAGGCATTGAGCACCGGCGCAGACACCAAGCCCGACACATCGCCACCCAGCTTGGCGATCTCGCGCACCAGGGTGCTGCTGATGTGCTGCACGCCCGCGCTGGTGTGCAAAAACACCGTGTCCACCTCGGGGGCCAGGTGGCGGTTCATGCCCGACATTTGCGTTTCGTAGTCGTAGTCGGTCACCGAGCGCAGACCGCGCACGATGACCTGGGCGTTTTGCGCGCGTACAAATTCCACAATCAGACCGTCAAACGGCAAGGCGGTGACGTTCGGGCAATCGGCCAGCGCGGCTTGCGCCAAGGCCACACGCTCGTCCAGGCTGAACAGGGTTTTTTTGTGGTGCGCCACCGCCACCGCAATGATGACCCGGTCAAACATTTTCGCGGCGCGTCGGATCGCGTCTTCGTGCCCCAGCGTGAGCGGATCAAACGTGCCCGAATACACGGCGGTCACAAGGGTGTTGGCAGAGCGGCTCATGGGGGATCCTTGAAAGGCGGGAGCGGGCTTGAAGGGTCAGGCCCGCCAATTATGCGGTGCGTTGCAGCAAATGGGCGTGGACAGCGCCGGCTTTGAGGTGGCGTTCACATTGAAGGCCAAAGGCACCCAAGGCCTCAGCGGTCCAGGCCACAGGCGCTTCCAGATAAATCCACCCACCCACGGGCACGGCCTTGGCTGCCGCTTTGAGGGCGGGCTCAAACCAGGGCCCGTCAAAGGGCGGGTCCAGAAACACCAAGTCCACACTGCCCGCGGGCAAACGGCCCAAGGCGGTCACGGCGTCACCGCGCTGCACGCTGACCATGCTGGCTTTGAGGCGGGTGGCGTTGTCCTGCAAGTCGCGCACCAGCACAGCATCTTGCTCGACCATCAGCACATGGGCTGCGCCACGAGATGCGGCTTCGAGACCCAACACGCCTGTGCCTGCAAACGCATCCACACAGCGCCAACCGCTCAAGTCCTGGCCCAGCCAGTTGAACAAGGTTTCGCGCACACGGTCGGGTGTGGGACGCAGACCGGGTTTGTCGATCACCTTCAGCCGGGTACGGCGCCATTGCCCGCCGATGATGCGGATCTCGTGCGAAGGCGGGCCTTTGGGCGCGCGTGACGGGGACTTTTTGGCGTCTGGTTTGCGCGCATGAGCGCTGAGAGACTGACGTGAAGATTTGGCAGAAGGCATAGGCCGCAAGTGTAAAGGGCGCTCAACGGTGGCTGCGCCCATTCACGAAGCCCCACGCTTTGTGCGTGATGCAAAAAAACCAGCACGCAGCTGGTTTTTTCTGAAGCCGTGGGCCAGGCCCTGGGCCTGGCCATTCGGATCACTTGGGCTGAGCGACTTTGGCGTCCACTTTGGCTTCGGCTTTGACCACCGATGCATCGGTTTTGGCCGCAGCTTTGGCTGCTTTCTTTTCTGCTTTGGCAGCGGCTTTTTTCTCCGCTTTGTCGGCTTTGGCTTGGGCGTTGGCCTTGGCATCGGCTTTCAAATCGGCCTTGGCGTCCTTGGCCTCTGTTTTGGCCGCGGCCACTGCCGCAGCAGGGGCGGCGACAGTTGCAGCGGGTGCAGCAGCAGGGGCTTGGGCGAATGCGCCAGCAGCAAAGAAACCGGCGACGAGGTTGGCGAGCAGCTTGTTCATGAGAAAGATCCTTGATTCAGGTGGTCAGTCCAACACCTTGCTGGACTTGCAACTACAACGCGGTCCGACACGGGGCTGATGACGGATGCACCCTTGCAGTTGTAACGCCTTGTGTTTCTCAGAGGGCTTACCAAGGCGGCCATCCCATCGCCCATGGGCGTGAGCTGCAGGGCGATGGACTGCGCGCACATGACACACATCAAAGGATCGGCAAATCACGCTGGATACAAAAACCAAAGCCTTTTAGAGTGAACATTGGACAGACAGCTTGATGCGAAACACCATGACCACTTCCGACACCGAAGCCCCGATTTCACACTTCTCCAATTGCCACCTCGGCATCTTTGCCCAGTTGTCGCGCATGGGCGACTTGCCCGCCTTGTTGGGACCCGCCGCCCAAGCCCGAAAAATTGCCCAAGAGTCTTTGGCCTTCTTCAGCAAAGCCATGTACAGCCACCACACCGAAGAAGAAAAGGACCTGTTCACGGCGGTGCGCCAAAGCGCGAATGCGGGTGCCGAGCGTTTACAGGTTGATGGCCTGATCGAGCAATTGACGCACGACCACCGTGCTCTGGAGAAACTGTGGGAATCGCTGGAGCCCGGTTTGCGCAAAGTGGCCAAAGGCCAGGACACCACGCTGGATGTGCTGGCGCTGCAGTCCCTGGTGCAGCGCTACCAGGCACATGCCCAACTCGAAGAACAGGCGTTTTTACCTTTGGCCCAAACCATTTTGGGGCGCAATGAGAACCACATGGCGGCCCTGGGCCTGACCTTGCACATGCGGCATGTGCCGCATTTTGCGGCCCACATCTGAGCCCTCAAGGTGCCGAGGCACCGACCACCACCGTGACCATGCGCTCGGGCTGCAAGACCCGCGCCATGGCGCGGCGCACATCGCCCAGGCTCACCCGCTCGACTTGCTGGGTCCAGGTGTCCAGGTAAGTGAGCGGCAAACGGTTCCAGGCGATGTTGGCCACGTTGTCCAGCAGCTTGCGGTTGCTGTCGATGCGCAACGCAAAGCCGCCCACCAGATTGGATTTGGCAGCCTTCAATTCGGCCTCGGTGGGGCCTTCGCGCACAAAAGTTTGCACCACCTCCTGTGCCACTGCGACCGCTTGAGCGGCTTGATCCGGGCGGGTTTGCAGACCCACGGTGAAAGCCCCCGCATGCAAACCGGGTGAAAAGTAGCTGTACACGCTGTAGGACAGACCCCGCTTTTCGCGCACTTGCTCGGTCAGGCGCGACACAAAGCCCCCACCGCCCAGAATGTGGTTGCCCACCAGCAGTGCAAAAAAATCAGGGTCGCTGCGTGGGTAGCCGGGCTGCCCGATCAGGACATGGGCCTGGGCCGAATCAAAGGGCACGGTCAGGCTTTGCGCCTGGGTCAAAGCCGCCACTTCAGGCACAGCGGGCAAGGGCTTGCACGCCGCCTGGTTCGGCCACAAGGCCAGCAAACGGGTGACCAGCGCATCGGTCTGCGCCCGGGTGAGTGCGCCCACCACGCTCACCGATGCACGGCAGGTCTGCAACGACTGGGCATGCAGCTTTTGCAAGTCCTGCACACCGATGCGTGACAGGGTCTCGGGGGTGGTGCGGTAACCGTAAGGGTGCGTGCCGTAGACGGCCGAGGCAAAGCGGTGCTGCACCAGCGTGGCCGGTTTGGTCAGCGACTCGCGGATGGCCGCGCTCATGCGCTCGCGGTCGCGCACCCACATGGCCTCGGGGAAAGCCGGATGCGCCATTTGCCGCGCCGCCAAGGCCACGGCTTTGCCCAGCAGGTCGGGGTAACTCAGGCTGCGCAGGGCAAAGCTCATGCGGTCTGCGCCGGCACTGCCGCCAAAGCTGGCGCCCAGATCGGCCCAGGCTTCACCGATCTGGTTTTCATCCATGGCCTGCGCATACGGCCCCTGGCCTAGGGGATGGGCCCGCATGCCACTGGCCATTTGCCCGGCCATGACCGAGGCCAGCCCAGCTTGCGCAGCCGGATCACGGCGGCTGCCCGCATCCAGATCGATCTGCACATCGACCATGGGGATGGCGTGGCTCTCGACCAGGTACACGCGTGCACCGCTGTGCTGGGTCCAGTGCTGGATGGGCAAGGCCGCTTGCGCCCAGCAGGACGCGCCCCAGCAGGTCAGCGCCAAGGCAGACCGCAGCAAAGCCTTGGGGGTCTTGAACAGGGAGGGCATCGGGGACATGGGGTGAGGAACTTTCATGACTGGATCGCGGCTCAATGCCGGGCACCCGGCAAGGCACGGCGTGCCCGGGGCTGGCCCGAGAGGGGTTGGGGCCGAAGGGTGGCAACGGTGAGGCTGTCATCGCCAAAGTATTTTTGCGCCACGGCCTGCACCTGGGCGGGGGTGACTTGCCGCAAACGCGCGATCAACTGCGCGCCGTAGTCGGGGGGCAGGCCCAGTGTCCAGGCCACGCCCAATTCCCGGGCCTGGTTGAACACCGAGTCGAGCTTGTAGATTTCACTGGCCACCCATTGGGTCTTGACGCGCTGCAACTCGGCCTCGGTCACGCCTTCTGTGGCCACGCGCTGCACCTGGGCCCGCAAGGCCGCTTCCAGGGCTTCGGGGCTTTGGCCTTTGGCGGGCACGCCGTCGAGGTAAAAGAACTGCGGGCCGCGACCCATCAAGCCATTGTGCGCCCCCACACTGTCGGCCAGGCGGTTCTCGCCTTGCGTCAGGGCACGTTCCAGCCGGGCACCGCTGTAGCCATCGAGCACAGCGGCCAACACCGTCAAGGCCAGGGCATCGTCATGCTCGGGCGAGGCCGCGAGGCTCGCCAAGCGCGGCACCTTGAAGGCCAGCGCCACATACGACTGCTCGGCAGGCGCTTTGAATTCGAAACGGCGCAGGCCTTGCTGCGCGGGCTCATCCCGGGGTTTGCGCTCGGGCACGGCGCGGGTCGGGATGAGGCCATAGGTTTTTTCGGCCAAGGCCTTGACTTGCAGCGGGTCCACATCGCCCGCCACCACCACCACGGCGTTGGCTGGCGTGTACCACTTGCGGTAGAAGTCGCGGGCATCCTGCGCCGTCATGGCTTCCAGATCGCTCATCCAGCCCACGATGGGGCGGCGGTAGGGCGAGGCGGTCAAGGCGGTCGCGGACAACATTTCGTGCAGCTGGGCACGCGGGTTGTCCTCGGTACGCAGGCGACGTTCTTCTTTCACCACTTCCAGTTCTTTGGCGAATTCGGCGTCGGGCCATTGGTTGTTGGCAAAGCGGTCGGCCTCCAGACGCATCACGGCTTCGAGCTGGTTCGATGGAATTTGCTGGAAGTAGCCGGTGTAGTCCTTCGATGTGAACGCGTTGTCACGCCCCCCCAAAGCGGCCACCCGGCGCGAGAACTCACCCACAGCCAGGGTGGGCGTGCCTTTGAACAACATGTGCTCCAGCACATGGGCCACGCCGCTGGTGCCATCCACCTCGTCCATCGAGCCCGCACGCAGCCAGACCATGTGCACCGCAGTGGGCGCGCGCCGGTCGGGCTTGACCCACAACGCCATGCCATTGGCCAAGGTGAAGGTGTGGGCCTGGGCCGCTGCTGCCTGGCCGGGCGCGGCATGGGCCTGCTGCAAGCCTTGTGGTGCCTGCGCCCAGACATTGCCGCTGCTGGCCAGACAGGCTGTGACCAGCGAAAGTCCCAAGAGAAAGTTCGGTTTCATAGAATGCATGATCCTTGAAATCCACACCATGTTCAGTTTCTTCAAAAAAAAATCCCCGCCCACCGAGGTCCAATCGACCGCTGCGCCTGTCGCGGCGGCGCCTGTTGCTGCCCCTGTCACGGCTGTTGAGCCCACGGCTTTGCCCACCGCCGCCCCGGCCGCTCGCCAGGGCTGGCTGGACCGCCTGAAGGCCGGGCTGCGCAAGACCGGCGCCAGCATCACCACCGTCTTCACCGGCACGCGCATCGACGACGAGCTCTACGAAGAGCTGGAAACTGCTTTACTGATGGCCGATACCGGGGTCAAAGCGACCGAGCATTTGCTGCAAGACCTCAAGCGCCGCGTGAAAGACAGCAAGGCCACCGACCCTTCGCAGGTCAAAACCTTGCTGGCCGATGCCATCACCGACCTGCTGCAGCCCTTGCAAAAGCCGCTGGCCATTGGCGACCACCAGCCCACGGTGATCATGGTGGCCGGCGTCAACGGCGCGGGCAAAACCACCTCGATCGGCAAACTGACCAAGCACCTGGCCGACGAGGGCCTGAGCGTGCTGCTGGCTGCCGCCGACACCTTCCGCGCCGCCGCCAAAGAGCAGCTGGCTGTTTGGGCCACCCGCAACACGGTGGAGATCGTCAGCCAACAAGGGGGCGATCCGGCCGCCGTCAGCTTTGACGCGGTGAGCGCTGGCCGCGCACGGGGGCGCGATGTGGTGCTGGTGGACACGGCCGGACGCCTGCCGACGCAGCTGCACCTGATGGAAGAGCTGAAAAAGATCAAGCGCGTGGTGCAAAAGGCCGATGGCACCGCCCCGCACGAGGTGCTGCTGGTGATCGATGGCAACACCGGTCAAAACGCCCTGGCCCAGGTCAAAGCCTTTGACGACACGCTGGGCCTGACGGGCCTGATCGTGACCAAGCTGGACGGCACCGCCAAGGGCGGGGTGCTGTGCGCCATTGCCCGCGAAAAGCCGATTCCGGTGTATTTCATTGGCGTGGGCGAGAAGCTGGAAGACCTGGAAACCTTCAACGCCCGCGAGTTTGCCCAAGCCCTGCTGAGCTGATCACCCCGGCCTGCGCCGTAGCCCAGCGCACAGACATGGCCATGCGTTGCCTGCAAAATCAGGGAAAACCCGAGGACTGTTGGCACCCCGAGGCCGTCCTTTAGCACTCCTCACCAGAGAGTGCTAATATCTCAGTATTCTGAAAGGAGTTCTGGTATGAACATTCAAACTGGTTCCCCCACCACAGCCCTCGCGCTGAGCAACCCTTGGGCGGTCGTGCCCTCGCTCGGCCACCTCGACGCCTACATCTCTGCGGTCAACCGCATGCCCATGCTCACCCTCGAGGAAGAGCAGGAAGCCGCCCGCCAACTCAAAGCCAACGACGACCTCGAAGCCGCCCGCAAACTGGTGCTCTCGCACCTGCGCCTGGTGGTGTCGGTGTCGCGCCAATACCTGGGCTACGGCCTGCCGCACGGCGACCTGATCCAGGAAGGCAATGTGGGCCTGATGAAGGCGGTCAAGCGCTTTGACCCCGAGCAAGGCGTGCGTCTGGTCAGCTACGCGCTGCACTGGATCAAGGCCGAGATCCACGAGTACATCCTGAAAAACTGGCGCATGGTCAAGGTGGCCACCACCAAGGCCCAGCGCAAGCTGTTTTTCAACCTGCGCTCGATGAAGCAGGGCTACAAAGCCGATGCCGACGAGGGCACACACCGCGACACCCTGACGCCCGACCAGGTGGACGCGATGGCGCACAGCCTGAACGTCAAGCATGAAGAGGTGCGCGAGATGGAAATGCGCATGTCCGGCGGCGATGTGCTGCTGGACCCGGCCCCGTCGGACGATGGCGAACAGGCTTTTGGCCCGATCGCCTACTTGGCCGATGTGAACCACGAGCCCACTGCCATGATCGAAGCGCACCAGCGCGACGTGATGGCCAGCGACGGCCTGGCGAATGCCCTGAATGTGCTGGACGCGCGCAGCCGCCGCATCGTGGAAGAGCGCTGGCTCAAGGTGAACGACAATGGCTCGGGCGGCATGACCCTGCACGACCTGGCCGACGAGTACGGTGTGAGCGCCGAGCGCATCCGCCAGATCGAAGTGGCGGCCATGAAAAAGATGAAAAAGGCGCTGGTCGAGTTCGCTTGAAACCGCAAACACCCCCATCAAAAAAACCCGCTCAGGCGGGTTTTTTTGATGGGTCGAGCAGGGCCTGTCAAAGCCCATTGATACGGCTCACTGAACGTTGGCCAACAGGCGGTAGATGGCCCGGCCATCCTTGCTGATGGTGCCCGTGGGCTGCGCCATCTGACGCAAGGTGCTGGTCACCGTGCCATGGGTGGCGCTGGGGTTGCGGGCCCAGTACAAGGCGGCGGCCCCAGCCAGATGCGGGCTGGCCATCGAAGTGCCTGAGAGGCTGACCACACCACCGCCCAGCTTGAGCGAGGGCACAGCAACGCCGGGGGCCCAGATGTCCACACAGCTGCCGTAGTTGCTGAAAGAGGCTTCCAGATCGTTCACATCGGTCGCAGCAGTGACCAGCACGCCGGGCGTGCCCACGCCGCCAATGCGGGCAGGCGAAGCGGTGCAGGCATTGGCCGACGCGTTGCCAGCCGCAATGGCAAACACGATGCCACGCGCGGCAGCGGCACGCACCGCGTCATCCAGCAACTGACTGGCACCACCGCCCAGACTCATGTTGGCCACTGCGGGCAAAAGTGCGTTGGCAGCCACCCAGTCAACGCCCTTGATGACCGAGGTGGTGGTGCCCGAACCATTGCAATCGAGCACCTTCACGCCATAAACCGGCGCGCCAGGGGCCATGCCCACCACAGCGGCGGTGTTGTCGTAAGCGGCCATGGTGCCGGCCACATGGGTGCCATGGCCGTTGCAGTCGGTGTTTTTGCGGTCCGCAATGAAGTTGACGTGCAAGGGACGGTTCAGATCCGCATTTTTCATGTCCACGCCGGTATCGATCACATAGGTGCGAACGCCCGTGACCGTACCCGAGCCGTTGCCAGCCAGGGTGTAGCTTTGGGTGGCCCCTGTTTTGCTGATGCCCCAGGGGGTCGACTGGGTCGTCACGGTGGTCGTGCCACCTGAAGAGGGTCGACTCAGCGAATAAATTTGCTCTTCTTCGATCAGATCCACCGAAGGATCCCGCCGCAAGGCTTCCAATTGCGCGGGGGTCAATTGAGCCGACATGCCTTTGAACACACGGCCAAAGGCCGTGTTGGCCTTGATACGGTGCTTGCGCTCCAGCGCCTGGATGTGACCCACCACGCGCTCGCCAACATAGGCCCAGCCCGCTGGGTCAGCGCCAATGCGTTCGTCGCGCACAGAACCGGGTTTGACCACCGTCATGGTGCTTTCCTTGAAGCGGATGACGTAGTTTTTGCCTGTGCTTTGGGCCACAGCCCCGCCAGCGACGGCCAAAGTCATGGCCACCGCAGCGGCCAGTGTTGATGGTTTGATCATGATTTCTCCCACTTACTGATGTGTTGTCATTTTAGTTAAATTTAAACTTATTGTCATTCAATTCATCAAGAACAAACTGCGCAAAATGGATGATTTAAGATGCTCCTGACTTGCACCAACTTTGACCTGGACATTTGAATGACATCCACACTTCATCGCCGTGCCGCCTTGGCTTTGCTGACCGGCCTGGCCTCATCGTTCGCTTTGGGACAAACACGCCCTGTCAACTGGCCCACACAAACCGTCAAACTGCTGGTGGGCTTTCCGGCCGGCTCCAGCCCCGACCTGACAGCGCGTGCCTTGGCCGAACCGCTGGCCAAAGCCCTGGGCCAAAACGTGATCGTCGAGAACAAGGTGGGCGCGGGCGGCAACATCGCCGCCGACTTTGTCGCCAAGTCCACCGACGGCCACACCTTGGGTCTGATGATCAACGGCAACATGACGATTGCCCGCATCCTGAACCCCAAGGTGCCTTATGACCCGCTCAAAGACCTGGCGCCCATCAGCCTGATCGGCAAAGCGCCACTGGTGCTGGCAGTACCGGCCAACGCACCGGGCCAAACCGCTGCCGAATGGCTGAGCCAGGCCCAAAAAGCAGGTGACCAACTCAGCTACGCCTCGCCTGGCGTGGGCACGGTGGCGCACCTGGGCATGGAACTGCTCAAGACCAAAGCTGGCATTGCGCCCGTGCATGTGCCCTACCCCGGCAATCCGCAAATCATCACCGCCATGATCGGTGGCCAGGTGCAACTGGCCTTGCTGCCGCCCGCCATGGCCGCCGCCCAAGTGCGTGGCGGGAAATTGCGGGCCATCGGAACATCCAGCACCGGGCGCAGCCCCTTGGCCGCCGATGTGCCCAGTCTGAGCGAGATCGGCGTGAAGGATTACCAGCTGGAGATCTGGAACGCGGTGGCCGCTCCGGCCTCAATGCCCGCGGCTGTGGCCAGCAAGCTGTCGGCCGTGGTCAGCGAGATCGTGCGTGCGCCCGAGATGCGTGCGCGGCTGTTCCAGCAAGGCTGGCAGGTGGTGGGTTCGTCGCCCGAAGGTTTGCGCAACCGCATTCAGTCCGACACCCAAGCGCTGGGCGACATCATCCGCAGCCAGAAAATCGAGTTGAACTGAAGGGCCTGAAGCAGGACCTGAAGCTGTGTGATCAGCCCCGGGCCCTGCAGCCCGGGCTCATTTGCCGCTGAGCAAGATCTTCACATCGGCGGCCAGCGCTTCGGCGCCGCTGGCATGGCGGTTGTACAGGCGAATCCGCCCTTGCGGGTCAAAGGTGAAGCTGCCCGCCGAGTGGTCCATGGTGTAGCTGGTGGGGGTTTTGCCTTCGACCTTTTTGTAATAGATCTTGAAGTCCTTGGTCACCTGGGGCAGCTGCTCCAGCGTGGGGCGCAAGGCCACAAAATCCGGCCCGAAATTGGCCATGTAGGCCTTGAGCAACTCCGGTGTGTCGCGCTCAGGGTCCACCGTGATGAAGATGCCCTGCAGCTTGGCCCCATCGGCCCCCAGCAATTGTTTGGCCTGCGCCATTTCCTGCAAGGCGGTGGGGCAAACGTCGGGGCATTGGGTGAAGCCAAAAAACACCACCACGGCTTTGCCCGCAAAGTCCTTGAGGGTGCGCACCTGACCGTCCTGGTCGCTCAGTTCCCAGCCTTGGGCATAGTCAGCGCCTGTGATGTCCACCGCGCGGAACGCCGGTTTGTCCTGACCGCAACCCATCAGGCCACCGACCACGGCGGCCAGGCCCAAAGCCAAAGCGGCGCGTGAAAAAACTCTGCGTTGCAACATGCTGGGGTCTCAAAAAATGTAGTGGTCGATCAACAAAGCGGCAAACAAGGCGCTCAGGTGGATCAGCGAAAAACGGAAAGTCTTGCGAGCCAGCTCGTCCGAATATTCGCGATACAAAGCCACCGCATAGCCGATGAAGCCGATGCTCAGCACCACCGCCGCGGCCAGGTACAGCCAGGAGCTCATGCCGTACACAAAGGGCATCAGGCAGGACGCCATCAGCACGATGGTGTACAGCAGGATTTGCAGACGGGTGAATTCGTTGCCGTGCGTCACCGGCAGCATGGGCAGACCCGACTTGCGGTAGTCCTCCACCCGGTACAGCGCCAGCGCCCAAAAGTGCGGGGGTGTCCACAGGAAGATGATGAGGAACAGGATCAGCGCCTCGGGCCCGACCTGGCCCGTCATGGCCGCCCAGCCCAGCACGGGCGGCATGGCCCCGCTGGCCCCGCCGATCACGATGTTTTGCGGCGTCAAGGGTTTCAGGATCACCGTGTAAATGATGGCGTAGCCCACAAAGGTGGCAAAGGTGAGCCACATGGTCAGCGGGTTGACCAGCACGTACAACACGGCCGAGCCCACGGCGCAGAGCACGGCCGAGAACAGCAAGGCCTGTCGGTCACTCAATTCGCCCTTGGCGGTGGGTCGCCAGGCGGTGCGCTTCATTTTGGCGTCGATGGTTTTTTCGACCAGGCAGTTGAAGGCCGCTGCAGCACCCGCCACCAGCCAGATGCCGATGCAGGCCCACAGGCCGAGCTTCAATTCGGCGAAACTGGGCAGGCCGGGCACAGCCAGCACCATGCCGATCAAGGCACAAAAGACGATCAGCTGAACCACGCGGGGCTTGGTCAGCGCGTAATACTGTTGCCAGGCGGACAGGGGCAAACGGGCAGTGGCGGCGGTCATTCGGCAGGCCTTGATGGATTGGAAAAACGCAAGGCATTATCGGCCCGACTGATGGAGAGCACCCAAGTCAGCGTGACGACCATCGCCGCAGCGCCCCCGGTGTGCAGCACAGCGGCCAGCAGGGGCCAGTCAAACACCACATTGCTCAAACCTGTGAAGAACTGCAGGGCCGACAGGCCCAGCAAGAGTCGGCCCGCCGTGTGCAGTTTTGCTTGCTGACGCAAGCGCCAGCCACACCACAGCAACACCGCCAACACCAGCCAGGCCGCCGAGCGGTGCACAAAATGGATCGTCGACAGGGCCACAAAAGGCAGGACCTGACCCTCGGGCGTGAGCCCCAACTCCCGCCAGAGGCTGAAGCCCTGCCAGTTCATGTCAGGCACCCACTGGCCGTTGCAGGTCGGAAAATCAGGACAGGCCAGCACCGCATAGTTGGTGCTGACCCAGCCGCCCAAAGCGATTTGCAGCCACAGCAAGCCAAAACCCCACCACAAACCACTGCGCAAGGCCGACGGGATGGGCCGGGATGCAGCCCCTTCGTAACGCACGGCCTGCGCCATCAGCAAGGCCAGCAAGCCGATGCCGAACATCAGGTGCAAGGTCACGATGGCGGGGAACAGCTTCATGGTCACCGTCAACGCCCCGAATGCCCCTTGCAAGCACACCCAGACCAGTGTGAAAGTCGGCCACCAGGGGCTGAGCACGCGGCTGTGACGACGCTGCCACCAGGTCATGGCCGCCAGGCTCATGATCAACACCCCCACGCCTGTGGCGAGGTAGCGGTGCACCATCTCGATCCAGGCCTTGCCGTGCGTCACGGGCCCGGTGGGCATGGCGGTCTGCGCGGCCGTGATTTCGGTTTTGGCCCCGAGGGGTGTGGCACTGCCGTAGCAGCCCGGCCAATCGGGGCATCCCAGGCCGGAATCGGTCAAGCGCGTGAAAGCGCCAAACAGCACCAAATCGAAGGTCAGGAACAAGGTGATCAGGGTCAAGGCCTTCAAACGGCTGGCGGGCGTGGCACTGCGCTGCCGCCAGAACCACCAGGCCAGGGGCAAGGCGGCCACGGCCAGGCCCACGGCCATCAACTGGAAAACAGGTGCCAGGTTGTACAGGTCCACTTCGGTCATGTGTCAGCGCCCCGCTTGGTCCCAAGACGCTGAGGCCTTGAGCAGCCGCTCCAGATCGCGTTTGGCTTTGGACGCACTGGGCACATCCATGTTGGCGGGGAAACGCATCATGAAGTTGCCCATCGGGTCAACCACGTACAAATGGTCTTGCAGTTGCTGACCTGGGGCCGGGCTGATCCAGCTTTGCACCGTGGCGGCATCCAGGCGCAGCACATGCGCCATGTTCAGGGCCGGCAGCAAGGTCTCGGCCACCGGGGCATCGTCGGTGATCAGCCAGACGCGATCGAGACGGTCCTTGTCACGGCCCAAAATTTCGCGCAGCTGGCGCTGGAAGTACAGGTTTTGCTGGCAACGCTCAGCGCACGCACCCGAGCCCACATTCACCAGCAGCCACTGGCCTTTCAGGCTGGCCAGGGACACCGCCGCGCCCTGCAGATTTTGGGCCGAAGCCTTGGGCATGTCTTTTTGGGGCTGGATCAGTTCGCCATAGTTGCGGCGTCCTTCCGGGCGCACCACGTAGTAGGTGAAGTACGAAGCGATGACCGGCGAAGCGCAGATCAGCAGCATGGCGATCATCTTCCAGCGGCCCATGCGCGTGCGCTGTGCATCGGCCTGTACGATATCGCCCGGTCGGGGCATCTCGTGCACGGTCATGGCCAGGGGACTGTCAGGCAGGTCGTTTTTGGCGGCGGGGTTGGACAATTTGGAACCAGACATAAAGTAGAGCGATCAGGCCACTCAGGCCAAACCATTGAAAAGCGTATCCGTGGTGCTTTTCAACACCACTGGCGACCACAGGCCACTCGCGCAGCAAGCCTTCAGACGCTGCACCTGATTGCAGCAAGGTGACTTCGAGCAAAGGCAGCGCTGTCTCACGCCGAAATGCTTGCAGGTCGAGATTTTGCCGTATCGGGCCTTGCTCGGCCCCACCAAAGTCATAGAGCCTTGATGGCCATGGGGCCAAATGCCCTGGCACTTCGACTTGCCCAGCCGGGGTCTCGATGGGGGGCAATGCGGTGCGGTCGGTGAAGGCGCGCTGCGCCCAGCCGCGCTGCACCAGCATCACCGCGCCCGTGCCCTCGATTTGCAGCGGGGTCAGCACAAAGAAGCCGGGCTTGCCGTTCATTTGCCGATTCTCCAAGTACACCGTGTGTTGGGGCAGCCAACGCCCTGTCAGCACCATGCGCCTGTGGATCAGCACGGCACGCGAGGCTGCGTCGCCCGGTGCCGAGCCCAGGCTGCGGCCGTCCAGCGCGGCCATGGCCGATTGCTGCGTTCTGGCGTCTTGCAGCGCAGTTTTCTCGGCCGCTCGACCGAGCTGCCACATACCGAGAGAGAAAGTCACAGCCACACCCAGCAGCGCCATGCCAAGCACCAGCCATCTTTGCCAGCCCGGGGTTTTCTCAGTCATTGGATAATGTGTCCATGAAAATTCTGGTTGCCATCGCCTTCGTTGCCATTTTGTTGAGTCTGGGTGCGGCCCTGATGTACATGATGCGAGGCAGCGCGCCCCCTGCCGAAGGCCAGGCACCCAAAAAAGGCAACATGGCCACCGCTTTGGCTTTCCGGGTAGGCTTTTCGATTGTCCTCTTCATTTGCGTTCTGGTGTCCTGGAAGATGGGTTGGATCCAACCCACGGGCATTCCACCGGGAACCTGAACGCATCCCGCTGGCTTGACCGCTGCCACTTCGATCTGACTGCACACCACTCCAACGAGGCCAACCCGCAACAAAAAAGCGCCCTTGGGCGCTTTTTTGTTGTGCCATCGGCTCTATCACATCCAGTACACCAGGATGTACAAGCCCAGCCAGACCACGTCTACAAAGTGCCAGTACCAAGCCGCACCCTCGAAGCCGAAGTGGCGGTCTTTGGTGAAGTGGCCTTTTTGCAGACGCAAGGTGATGAACAAGAGCATCAACATGCCCACGAACACGTGGAAACCGTGGAAACCGGTCAACATGTAGAAAGTGGAGCCGTAGATGCCGGACGACAGCTTGAGGTTCAGGTCACCCCAGGCGTGCGCGTATTCGTAGCCCTGAACGAACAGGAAGGTCACACCCAGCAAGACGGTCAACCACATGTACTTGATGGTCTTGCTGCGGTCACCCACTTGCAAGGCATGGTGTGCAATGGTCAAAGTCACGCCCGATGTCAGCAGCAAAGCCGTGTTGATCGTGGGCAACCAGAAAGGGCCCATGGTCTGGAAAGGCTCGACGATGCCCGCTGGCGACGAGGTGGCACCGGCTACCACACTGGGCCAGGCCGCTTTGAAGTCAGGCCACAGCAATGCGTTTTCAAGGCTGCCCAAGGATGGCACCGAATGCGAACGCGCCCACCACAAGGCCGTGAAGAACGCACCGAAGAACATGACTTCCGAGAAGATGAACCAGGTCATGCTCCAGCGGTAGGACAGGTCGATCTTGTGACCGTACATGCCGCCTTCGCTTTCACGAACGGCTTCCGAGAACCACTGGTACAAAACGATGAGCCACCAGGCCAAGCCAAAAAACAGGCAATACATGCCCCACTCGGAGCCATTGATCCACTGGCCTGCGCCCAGGATCACGAAAAACAAGCCAATGGCCGACATGACCGGATGACGTGATTCGTGCGGTACGAAGTAATAAGGCGTGCTGCCGTGTGCTGCTGAACTCATGGGGACTCCTGCTCTCTCTTCTTTCGAAATCTAATTTGGATGGATCAAAGGCCCGTTGGCTGGACCACAACCCAATTGACCAGGGCGATCAGCCCCAGGACAAACAACAATGCTGCGCCGATGGCCACACCGATGATGTGGAACGGGTTGAGCTTTTCAATGTCTTGCTGGTATTCGGAATTCTTGCGAAGACCGACGAAGGACCAAAGAACGGCCTGAATGGTACGCAACCAGGACGTTTTGGACACAGGAAGCTTTGGCCCGTTCATGAACCCAGACCTGTTTTGACCGGCAAGGGTTGTACGGCAGCCGCCAAGGGTGCTGTCGGCGCAGCCGGTGTCTTGCCACCCACTTCAAAGAAGGTGTAGGACAGCGTGATGGTGGTCACGTCTTTGGACAACTTCGGGTCAATCACAAAAGCAACAGGCCAGGACTTCTTTTCGCCAGGCTCCAGGGTGTACTGGTTGAAACAGAAACACTCGAGCTTGTTGAAATGGTTGGCCGCCTGCCGTGGTGCATAGCTGGGAATGGCTTGCGCTGCCATGCGGCGGTTTTGCACATTCTGGAACTCGTACATCACCGTGCTCAATTCACCGGGGTGAACCTGCATGGATCGCTTTTCAGGCTTGAACTGCCAGGGACCGCGCACGTTGGCATCGAATTCGACGGTGATGGTGCGCGTGGTGTCCACTTGGCTGTTGCGCAAGACCTCGGCCGCTTTACCCGCCTTGGCATTGCCAGGGATCTGGGTTTCGGAAATCGACAGGATGTTGATGCCTGTGATTTCGCAAATGGCCTTGTAAATGGGCACCAGCGCGTAACCGAAGCAGAACATGCCCGCGGTCACCACCGCCAGCTTGCCCACCATCTTCAGGTTTTCACCACGCAGGTTCATTGGAGGTCTTTCAAGGGTTCAACAAAAGCAACTTGGCCACAAAACCCAGCAGCACCGCCAGTGCGACCGAAGCCAGGATCAGGCCCAGGCGCACATTGCTTTTTCTTTGCTCAGGTGTCATGGCCATGTCGATCAACCGATCACGCGGGTCGCGGTGGCGTCCAGCTTGGGTGGGTTTTCAAAGGTGTGGAAGGGCGCTGGCGAGGGCACTTCCCACTCCAGACCTTCGGCAGCTTCCCATGGCTTCTGAGCGGCTTTCTCGCCCTTGCCCATCATGGTCGGCAAGACCACGAACAGGAAGAAGTACACCTGGGCAAAACCGAAGAAGAATGCACCCACCGAAGCGATCATGTTGAAGTCGGTGAACTGCATGGGGTAGTCGGCATAACGACGTGGCATGCCGGCCAGACCCAGGAAGTGCATGGGGAAGAACGTGATGTTGAAGGAAATCAGCGACCACCAGAAGTGGATTTTGCCGCGTGTTTCGTTGTACATCACACCGGTCCACTTGGGCACCCAGTAGTAGAAACCGGCAAACAAAGCGAACAAGGAACCAGCCACCAGCACATAGTGGAAGTGGGCCACCACGTAGTAAGTGTCCTGCAACTGGATGTCGATGGGGGCCATGGCCAAAATCAAGCCGGTGAAACCACCCATGGTGAACACGAAGATGAAGCCCACTGCGAACAGCATGGGGGTTTCAAACGTCATGGAACCGCGCCACATGGTGGCGATCCAGTTGAAGATCTTCACAGCGGTCGGCACGGCAATCAACATCGTGGCGTACATGAAGAACAGCTGGCCGGTCACAGGCATGCCGGTCGTGAACATGTGATGGGCCCACACAATGAACGACAGGATGGCGATCGACGATGTCGCGTACACCATGGAGGCGTAGCCGAAGAGTTTCTTGCGCGAGAACGCGGGCACGATCTGGCTGATGATGCCGAAGGCCGGCAAGATCATGATGTACACCTCGGGGTGACCGAAGAACCAGAAGATGTGCTGGTACATGACCGGGTCACCACCACCAGCGGGGTTGAAGAAGCTGGTGCCGAAATGACGATCGGTCAAGGTCATGGTGATCGCGCCAGCCAACACAGGCATCACGGCAATCAGCAAGTAAGCGGTGATAAGCCAGGTCCATGCGAACATGGGCATCTTCATCAAGGTCATGCCGGGGGCGCGCATGTTCAGGATGGTCACGATGATGTTGATCGAGCCCATGATGGACGAAGCACCCAGGATGTGCATGGCAAAAATACCCGCATCCATGGACGGACCCATTTGCAGGGTCAAAGGTGCGTAAAGCGTCCAGCCAGCAGCAGGTGCGCCGCCAGGCATGAAGAACGAGCCGACCAGCATCAGGCCAGCAGGAATCATCAACCAGAAGCTGAAGTTGTTCATGCGGGCAAAGGCCATATCGGAAGCGCCAATTTGCAAAGGCAGCATCCAGTTCGCAAAGCCCACGAAGGCGGGCATGATCGCGCCGAACACCATGATGATGCCGTGCATGGTGGTGAACTGGTTGAACAACTCGGGGTTGACCACTTGCAGACCGGGCTGGAACAGCTCGGCGCGGATGCCCAGCGCCAGCACGCCACCGATCATGAGCATGGCAAAGCTGAACAACAGGTACAAAGTACCGATGTCTTTGTGGTTGGTGGCATACACCCAGCGACGCCAGCCCGCAGGCGCGTGACCGTGATCGTCATGGGCGTGATCGTGATGGTCTAGAACGGCACTCATCTTGATTTCCTTTGATTTGAATACGGTACGGCTTATTTGCGAGCAGCCAGAACTTCAGCCGGTTGCACGATTTGACCGGTCTTGTTGGACCAGTTGTTCTTGGTGTACGTGATCACAGCGGCAATCTCGGTGTCCGACAACTGCTTCCAGGCGGGCATGGCACCGTTGCCAGCACCGTTGAGCAAAATCGCAATTTGCTTGGATTTGTCAGCGTCCAGCACCACGGCAGAACCGTCGATGGCCTTGATGGCACCCGCACCTTTGCCGTTGGCTTGGTGGCAAGCAGCGCAATTGGCGGCATACACTTTTTCACCACGCTTGGACAAGTCGTCCAGTGCCCACACTTTGGCTGGATCGTCGGCTTTGGCCGCTTGCTTTTTCTTCTCGGTGTCAACCCAGGCCGCGTAATCGGCAGCAGACAATACCTTCACATGGATGGGCATGTAAGCGTGTTCCTTGCCGCACAATTCCTGGCACTGGCCGTAGAAATCACCGGTCTTCTCAGCACGGAACCAGGTGTCGCGCACGAAACCCGGAATGGCGTCTTGCTTGATGCCGAAGGCAGGCACAGCAAAGGCATGGATCACGTCGTTGGCGGTGGTGATCACGCGCACTTTCTGGCCCACAGGCACCACCAGGGGGTTGTCCACTTTCAGCAGGTAGTTGTCGCCTTCTGGCTTGCCCGCGTCAGACATGGCACGCTGGGTGGAGTCCAGGGTGGAGATGTAGCTCAGGCCTTCGCCCTGGCCCTTGATGTAGTCATAGCCCCATTTCCACTGGTAGCCCGTGACCTTCACGGTCAGATCGGCGTTGGTGGTGTCTTTCTGGGCCACCAGCACCTTGGTGGCGGGCAAGGCCATCAGGATCACGATCAGGAAAGGCACAGCCGTCCAGACGACCTCCACGGTGATGGACTCGGTGAAGGTCGCAGGTTTGTGACCCACCGACTTGCGGTGCTTCCAGATGGAATAGAACATGACCGCAAACACGGCAATGAAGATCACCGTGCAGATGATCAACATCATCCAGTGCAGCCAGTGCTGCTCTTCCGCGATTTTGGTCGCTGCAGGTGCGAAGTTGAGCTGGTTGACCGCAGGGCCGCCCGGCAAATCATTGACGGCATGGGCTGCCGTAGCCACCCAAGCGCCTGCAAAAATGCCCGCGCGGGATAGCAGCGAAGCCAATTGGTTGGAAATATTCTTCATGGTTCTCACTAACTTCCAAGACTCTGTTGAACTCACACCTTTGGCAAACCAGGCCCAGCCCTGTCTACCGCCAGGCATCACGCGGAACGCAATGCCCTTCTGATTTCTCGCGCCAAAACCTGACGCAGCTCGGGGCGCACAAAGCGCCCCACCTCGATCGAGCGACCCTGGCCTGACAACTCGATCAGGCTGTGGTCACCGGATTTGGGCTCAACCCTCACCCACTGACGCGCAAACTCAGCACGCTCACGGCGTCCGGCAGACTCTTTCTCCACCACCAGGCTGGTGCCCTGCAATGAAATCCATTCGCCATCGGTCGCATGCCGGGCGTAGGCCAAAAAAGCCAAGCCCACCAGCGCGATTTCAAGCCCGGCGAAAGCCAGAACCAAAGTGGCCCCCTGCATCCAGAAGAACACCCCAATGCCCAGCGACAAGACACACAAGGACAGGTAAAGCCAACCCAGCTGGGCGGGCGTCACCGAGCAATTGCGCCGAAGCTGCCATTGAATGGCCGGTCCGGACTCTTGTGCAAACTGGTAAGTTGGATTTGACACGTGTCAACTTTCAATAACCTAACATGCTGGCGGCACGCAATCTGACCAAAACCGGGCGGATTTTACCCGAGTTAACTCGGGGTTTTGATTCAACTCAAACTTTGTCGGATATCCGGCTACCACTGCGCAGCATTTGACGCATCTGATCCAAGCCGATTTCGGTTTGGGCACTCACAGCGGCTCGTGGCTGGGGTTTCAGCGCATGGCCATACACGATCTCGAAACTGAGCGACAAACGCCCGCCCTCTTCAGGTCTGGCCAGTGTCATCAGCACCTGATCCAGCTGCGCTCGCCAGCGACGCCCGCGCAGACCTGCAAAACGCTGGACGTGCAAATTTCGGCCCCAAGCACGCAAATCGGCCAGCAGGCGCTCAGGCGTTTCATAAGTCAGGGTGATGCGCTCCATGTCCATGACCGGTTCGGCAAAACCAGCCTCCACCAGCATGTCACCCCAGTCGTGCATGTCGGTGAATTCATGGGCAGGTGCGGGCCAGCCCTGGCGGGCATAGGCCTCGCGCAATTCCCGCAAGCTGTCGGGCCCCAAACACGAAAACATCAAAAAGCCATCCACGGCCAGGGTGTTGTGCCAGATTTTCAGAATTTGTTGAGGTTGGGCACAGGTGTGCAGCAGCATGTTGGCCCACAGCATCTGGGCCTGGCCTGCTGGCGGCAAGCCCAGCGCGATGCGGGGCCCGAACCAGCGCTCGGCCTGCCACCAACGGGCCTGCGCCACCTCGCGCGCGGCCGTGGCCTCAGCCGGCTGTGCGCTGGTCAACCAGACTTCGGCTTTCGGGTAACGCTTTTGCAAAGCCCGCTGCGCCTGCAGCCCACCGCGCCAAGGCTCCCAATGGACCCAGCGCTCGGGCTGCAGCTTGATGAAATCCAGCCGCTCCAGCATGCGAGAAGCCACTTCTTCGTGCAGCCAAGGCGAAGCCTCGCCCACCGGATGCGCCGACCAGCGGGCAGCGGCGACAGGGTCCAGCGAGGGGGGGCGTTCAGGTGCAGACATGGCCAAGGCTCAAAAGATGAGGTCCTGCTTCAGGCGAACGACAGGTTCGTCTTGTGGTCAGGGGGTGGCGGCAGTATATTGATTTCATGTGGCCCAAATGGTTTCAAGGGATAGGCTCAAGGCTCAGCTTGACACAGCCTGACCGGGTCTGGGCCTGGTTGCCCAGCCGCTGCGCCATTTGCCAAAGCTGGCCCGAGGCACCGCTGTGCGAAGCCTGCATCAGCCGCTTTGCCCAGCCACAACACCGCTGCTCGGGCTGCGCCCTGCCCTTACCCCACCCCAGCGAGCGCTGCGGCGCCTGCATCCAAAC